>Ga0247833_1000301_pt1 | contig 87728 bp, 92 predicted proteins | sample LaCruzMarch2015__7_FD_187117 | JGI IMG/M metagenome (GOLD analysis project Ga0247833, IMG submission 187117) | Freshwater microbial communities from meromictic Lake La Cruz, Castile-La Mancha, Spain - LaCruzMarch2015_8m | ecosystem: Environmental > Aquatic > Freshwater > Lake | place: Spain...
AGGGAGCCGCGAGGGCACGCCTGCTCTCCTTCATCGAGGCGGTGAGTCGGGAAGGGGGCCCTGCGTTCGTGCCGCCGGCCGAGCGGATCGCCGTGTTCGACAACGACGGCACCCTCTGGGGCGAGCAGCCGATGTACGTGCAGCTGGCCTTCGCCCTCGAGCGCGCCCGCGCCCTGGTGGCCCAGCGGCCCGAGCTGGTGGCCAGCCCCGCGATCGCCGCAGCGGCGGCAGGCGATCTGAACGCGGTGATGGCTCACGGCAGCGAGGGGGTGCTGGAGCTCGTGGCCCTCACCCACGGCGGCATAAGCACCGACGCGTTCAGGAAGCTGGTGCGCGACTGGTTCCGCACCGCCTGCCACCCCACCCTGAAGCGGCCTTATTCAAGCCTCACCTTTGCGCCGATGCGGGAGCTGCTCGACCTGCTGAGGGCACGGGGCTTCCAGACCTGGATCGTGTCCGGCGGCGGCAAGGACTTCGTGCGGGTGGTGTCTGAGCAGCTCTACGGCATTCCCCCTGAACAGGTGGTGGGCTCCACCGTGCGCAGCGAGTATGTGGTGCAAAACGGCGTGCCGACGATCCTGCGCCGCCCCGAGGTGGCCTTCGTCGACGACGGCGCCGGCAAACCGGTGGGCATCCACGACGCCATCGGTCGGCGGCCGATCGCCGCCTTCGGCAACTCCGATGGCGACCGGGCGATGCTCGAGTGGACCACGGCGGGGCCGGGCACCCGCCTGGGGATGCTCCTGCACCACGACGACGGGAAGCGGGAGTTCGCCTACGACCGCCACACCCTGTTCGGCCGCCTCGATCGGGCCCTGCAGGAGGCGCCGAAGCGGGGCTGGACGGTGGTGAGCATGCGCAACGACTGGGCCCGCGTCTACCCCGTCAACCAGCCGATCAAACCGGGCGCCTGCCCCCCTGGAGGGTGATGCTGGGCCGCTCGCCGAACAGCTCCCGGTAGGCGATGGCGAAATGGCCGGCGTTGAGGAAGCCGAACTCCCCGGCCACCGAAGCCACGCAGGTTTGGGCGGGGTCGGCAGCCAGCAAGACCCGCCGAGCGCCATGGAGCCGTTGCCTCTTGAGGTAGGCCATCGGCCCCATCCCCAGATGCTCGCGAAAGCCCTGGATCAGGCTTCTGCGCCCGGCATGCACCCGCCTGCAAAGGGCGTCGAGGGTGATCGGTTCCATTGGGTGCTCATCCATCCACCGCTGGGTGGCCTTGACCAGCTCGATCCGGGCGATCGGCCGCTGCGAGCGGTTGGCCTGGCCAGCCAGCGAGGCCAGGGCTTCCACCACGAGGGGAACCAGATCCTCCGCCACCAATCGAGACCAGCGGTGGGACCCCAGCAGCCGTGCCGGCTGCCGTTCCGCCACCGCGAACAGCTGGCGCAGGTAGGCCCTCAACCCCTCCTGCAAGTGAGGGTAAATCGCGAACCAGTTGCGATCGAAGGCTGCCCCATCCAGCTCAGGGCAGCCCAGATCGGTGGCCCAGCGCAGGAAAGTCTGGCGTTCAATCGTCAGAATCGCCAGGGAGCAGGATCCGCCGGTGCTGAGATGGATTCCTCCACTGGGCGCCAGGCCGAACAGGCTGTCCGATGGCAGCCGTACCCCGTGGGCCACGAGGGGCTGTTGGTGGCGCCACGGCTCCAGATCCAGGGCCACCACCTGGCGGCCCAGGGGTTTGCTCCCGCGGCCGTGGAGCCCCCGGTCCGCCCGCAACCGCAGGAGCTGCAGCGGGCCCACCTGAAGGGGCAGCAGCTCCCCCGACAACCGTCCCGCTTCCAGTTGGATCAGATCCAGCGGCAACCCCATGGCCCGGACCCCTTCCTGCAACTTCTCGACGCAGCCGAACGGGTGTGAACCCTGGGGGACCAGGGTCTCGAGGGAGAGGTCGCCGGGGTTAAGGAAACCGTGCACCGTCAAAAAATGCACTTTTTGAGTGGTCCCACCCTGCCACGGTGGTCATGATCCTTGTCGTCGGAGCACACCCGCCGGGGCACTCCACCACCACTGACACCCTCCTGGTCCTTTTCCCACCATGCCCAACGGCCAACCCAACATCCTGATCCTCTGGGGCGACGACATCGGCCAGAGCAACCTCAGCTGCTACAGCGATGGGCTGATGGGTTACCAGACCCCCAACATCGACCGGGTGGCCAAGGAAGGCGGCCGCTTCATCCATTACTACGCCGAGCAGAGCTGCACCGCCGGCCGCGCCGCCTTCATCTCCGGCCAGAGCGTGTTCCGCACCGGCCTCAGCAAGGTGGGCCTCCCCGGCGCCGAACTGGGCTTCCGGGCCGAGGACCCCACCATCGCCGAGCTGCTCCAGCCCCTGGGCTACCGCACCGGCCAGTTCGGCAAGAACCACTTCGGCGACCGGGACGAGCATCTGCCGACGATGCACGGCTTCGATGAGTTCTTCGGCAACCTGTACCACCTCAACGCCGAGGAGGAACCTGAGTTACGGGATTATCCCAAGGCGGATGATCCGGAGTTCCCGAACTTCCGCAAGCGCTTCGCCCCCCGCGGTGTGCTGCACTGCTGGGCCAACGGTGACGGCACCCAGCGGATCGAGAACACCGGACCGCTCACCAAGCACCGGATGGAGAACTGCGACGAGGAGTTCATGGCCGAGGCCAAGCGCTTCATCCGCGATGCGGTGGCCTCCGGTGAGCCCTTCTTCGTGTGGTTCAACACCACCCACATGCACTTCCGCACCCACGCACGGCCCCAGGATGTGGGCCAATCCGGGCGTTGGCAGTCGGAATACCACGACGTGATGATCTACCACGACAACTGCATCGGCCAGATGCTGGATCTGGTGGATGAGCTGGGCATCGCCAACGACACGATCGTGATGTACAGCACCGACAACGGCCCCCACATGAACAGCTGGCCCGATGCCGGCATGACCCCCTTCCGCAACGAGAAGAACTCCAACTGGGAGGGGGCCTACCGGGTGCCAGCCCTGGTGCGCTGGCCAGGACAGATTGAGCCCGGCACCCTGTTCACGGGCGTCGTGAGCCATCTCGACTGGCTGCCCACGCTGATGGCTGCCGCCGGTGAGCCGGAGATCAAGCAGAAGCTCCTCGACGGCCATCAGGTGGGAAGCAAGAACTTCCACATCCACCTCGATGGCTACAACATGCTCGACTACTGGACGGGCAAGACAGGCAAGAGCCCACGGGTGGAGTTCTTCTATTTCTCCGATGACGGTGATCTCACCGGCCTGCGCTACGACAACTGGAAGTTCGTGTTCATGGAGCAGCGCCAGGCCGGCACACTTCAGATCTGGGCCGAGCCCTTCACCGCGCTGCGGGTGCCCAAGATCTTCAACCTGCTCACCGATCCCTACGAGCGGGCCGACATCACCTCCAACACCTACTGGGACTGGTTGCTCGACCATGCCTTCATGCTGGTCCCGGCTCAGTCCTTCGTGGCGGAGTTCCTGGCCTCGTTCCAGAAGTACCCGCCCCGTCAGAAGGCGGCCAGCTTCACGATCAGCGACGTGCTGGAAAAGATGATCTCGGCAGGGGGCGCCAGCTGATCTGCCGATGAGCCTGGCCACCGCCAGCCGCCGCCCCGGGCCGGGTCGCCCCCCGGCCCGGGAGATGGTCTGGATTCCGGGGGGCAGCTTCATGATGGGCTCCGACGCCCATTACCCCGAGGAGGCACCGGCCCATCGGGTGGCTGTCGAAGGGTTCTGGATCGACCGCTCACCGGTCACCAACGCCCAGTTCCTGAAGTTCGTGAAGGCCACGGGCCACCGCACCAGCGCCGAGCGGCCTGCCGATCCGGCCCTCTATCCCGATGCGCTGCCGGAGTTGCTGGCGCCGGCCTCGATCGTCTTCGTGCCGCCACCGGGGCCGGTGGGCCAGGGCGATCCCTACCGCTGGTGGCAGTACATCCCCGGTGCCGACTGGCGTCACCCAGAGGGCCCCGGCAGTTCGATCAAGCATCGCCCCAACAATCCCGTGGTGCATGTGGCCCACGAGGATGCGGCGGCCTATGCCGCCTGGAGCGGCAAGCAGCTACCGACCGAGGCCGAATGGGAGCGGGCCGCGTGGGGCGGGCGCGAAGGCGCTGAATTCGCCTGGGGGGAGGAGCTGCATCCGGGAGGCCGCCCGGTGGCCAACACCTTCCAGGGCGACTTCCCGCACCACAACAGCCTGGTCGATGGCTTCGCGGGTACGTCCCCGGTGGGCGCTTTTCCTGCCAACGGTTTTGGCCTCTTCGATTGCATCGGCAACGTCTGGGAGTGGACCGATAGCTGGTACCGGGACCATGGGCACAGGGCAGCCGTGGCGGAAGGCTGTTGTGCCTCCGCGGAGCAGGCCCGTGAGGCCAGCATCGATCGCGCCTCCCAGCACGGCGCGATTCCCCGCAAGGTGATGAAGGGGGGCTCGTTTCTTTGTGCCCCCAGCTATTGCCGCCGTTACCGACCAGCCGCCCGCATGGCCCAGGGCATCGACACCTCCACTTGCCACCTGGGTTTCCGCTGCATCGTGCGCGTCAGCGGAGCCGGCGCTGGGGCCTGAAGAAGCCCCTGCCGGCATCTCCTCTCTGGTCAGGCGTTGCCGAAGGCCACCTGGCAGGCGGCATTGAGCAGCTCCGCGTCCGCGGCACTCTGGGGCTCCTGGCCATTGAGCAAGCCCGACTGACAATCGGCCGTCAGCTGATAGGTGCTGCCACTGTCGGTGACCGCGAAGCTGATCGCGGAAGTGCCGGAGGGCTGGACAGAGCCGAAGACCAACTGGTAGTTCGAATTGGGCACCACGATGTAGGTGGAGTTGGTGTTCACGGCGTTGTCGACAGCATTGTTGATGATCGCCGCGGTGGCCAGGGAGCCCACGCCCCAGGCAGCGGCGCGGGCTCCCCACCAGCCCCAGGTGGGGGTGGACCAGCCGCCATACCAGCCGGTGTTCCAGGGGCGTGCCACCCCCCAGCCTGGCCGGGCCCAGCCCGGGCGCACATTCACGTTGTTGATGTCGACGCGACGATCCCAGTTGCGGTTGACGCTGAAGTTGCGATCGATGCTCCGGTTGAGATCGCGGTTGACATTGACATTCTGGTTCACATCACGACTGAGATCACGGGTGCCGGCGGTGGAGAGGCTTAGATCACGGGTTCCGGCATTGGGTCGGTTCAAGTCCCGGGTGCCCGCACTCGGCCGATTGAGATCTCGGCTGCCGGCGTTCGGTCGACTGATGTCCCGGCTGCCGGCACTGGGACGATCCATCGAGGGACGGGCAGCCCCGCTTCCCACCTTGTTGCTCCAGCCACCGCTCGGGCGGGAATCGCCGCGATTGAGGCCACCGCCACCGCCGCTGAAGCCTGTATTGGCCCTTGCAGCACCTCCCCCGCGATTGCCACCTCCACCACCACGACTTCCACCGCCACCGCCACGGCTGCCACCTCCACCACCACGGCTGCCACCTCCACCACCACGGGCGATCAGATCAGATGAGGTGCCTGCTGAAGCGAAGGAGGCGCGATCAAGGGCAAATCCTGCGCCAGCCGGCAGGGCCAGTACACCTGTGAGCACGAGGCTGCTGATACCTGCGAACACCTTCATTTCTGAATCACCGCGCATTTCTGAAACATCGCGCAGCCGTCGTCGTAGCAAGTGATATCGACCCTGCCATCGGCTCCGAAATGGACCCGCACCAGATCACGCTCGGCCGTAGCCGTTGGGTTGCTCTCGCGAACGCTGTTGAGGTAGTTGGGGTTCACCACGCAGAAGTCGAGGCCGTTGAAGCACACGGTGTTGGTGGAGAAGCGGGCGCCGGCCTGACTCAGGGGTTGCCACTCCTTCGTGGCAGTCAGCCAACGGTCCATCCGTATCGGAGCGTCCTTGACGCGGATCGTTTCCGTGCTCGCCGCCAGGGTGTGCTTGTAGAGGGTGGCCGTGCCTTCGTTGGTGGCCACCACGGTGCAGGGCATGGGGGCGCCCCCCTTGATCGTGCAGGTGGTGTCGAGCTTGTAAAGCACCTCGGCCCGTCCGGGAGACGGGACTGTCAGCAGGCCAAGGGCAAGGCCACCAAGCAGCAGGCCATGGCGAAACACTGTCTTCCGATTGAGCATGGAGAATTCCGAAAGATGTCATCGTGCTAACTCCACCTTGCAACGCTCGCCTCACCCACGGGCCGCGTTGATTCGTGAATCGAAACAATCCCGCGTCAGGTCTTGATGCTGGCCCTGAGGGGATTGTCCGCAGATCCAGGACTCATCCACCCAAGGGGTTGGCAGGCCAACGGGCCCCGAGACGATGGATCCCCTACCAAACGGTCCCATGCCAGTGGAACGACAGGTTGACGGCGTTACGGCTGCTGAGGTTGCTGCCGCGCGGCGATTGGGGCATTTTGATCGACTGTTGCGCCTGTGAGGTTGGCTCCCGAGAAGGAGGTTCCTTCCAGGTTTGCGCCCCTCAGATCAGCTTCCCTGAGGCTGGAGTTGTTGAACTGGGCGCCGCGGAGATCGGCATCCCGAAAGTTCGCGCCGCTCAGATCCGCGTTGACAAACATCGCCACCTGCAGGTCCGCCTGCCTGAAGTTGGCTCCCTGAAGACGGGAGCCCGTGAAATCCACACCTCTCCAGCGACTGCCTGGCAGGCTCAATCCTTCCAGATGGTTTCCGTGCAAATCGAAATCGTCCTGCCAGAGGCCATCGGCTGCAAGATCCTCGAGCGCCCTGATCCGCCCCAGGTGACCCTTGAAACCTGATTCCCTGGCGGCGATGATCAGCTCGAAGTATTCCTGGTGCTCCTTCTCCTTGCGGCGTCCTGCTTCCAGGATGTACACCAATCCGGCCGCAACAATGCTGAAGGATTCAACGTTGCCAATGCTGACGATCTCGTAGAAGCTGCTGGTCAGTCAGTTGTCTTTTGCCTGCGCGCCATGGCAGTTCTCAAAGCGATTGACCACGGCCAGAAGACAGAAGGAGGCGAGGGCGGCCATCAGCACCCGAAAGCCGAAGGAGCGATCCAGCAGGCGGTAGAAGGGGGATTGATGCCGTCGCAGCTGCCGCTCATACCAGGTTGTGGATCGAAACTGGGCCATCGGCGAGCGGGCCACCGGCTGGGATCGTGCCATGGTCAGATCATCGCGGCCGGCTGGACCCAGCGATCAAACTCCTCGGTACTGATCTCGCCGAGCACCAGGGCCGCCTCCCGGAGGCTGAGCTGGTTGTTGTGGGCATGCTTGGCGATGGCACAGGCCCGGTCGTAACCGATCGCCGGGGTGAGGGCGGTAACGAGCATCAGGCTCTGGTCGAGCAGGGTTTCGATGCGGCCGCGGTTGGCCACCAGGCCTTCGACGCAGAAACGGCGGAAGCTGTGGCAACCTCCCGTGAGCAGCTGGATGCTTTCCAGCAGGTTGCGTGCGATCAGCGGCTTGAACACGTTGAGCTCGAAGTTCCCCTGGCTGGCGGCCATCTGCACGGCGGTGTTGTTGCCGATCACCTGCACCGCCACCTGGGTGAGGCTCTCGCACTGGGTGGGGTTCACCTTGCCGGGCATGATCGAGGAGCCGGGTTCGTTCTCCGGCAGCACCAGCTCACCGAGGCCGCAGCGGGGGCCGCTGCCCAACCAGCGGATGTCGTTGGCGATCTTGAACAGGCTGCCGGCCAGCACCGTGAGCGCCCCGTGGGCAGCGGCGAGGGGCTCATGGCCGGCGAGGGCCTGGAACTTGTTGGGGGCGCTGCTGAACGGCAGGCCGATCCGCTCGCTCAGCCGTTCCGCCACCGCTTCGCCGAATCCCATCGGTGCATTCAGGCCGGTGCCCACGGCCGTGCCGCCGATCGCCAGTTGCCGCACCTGGGGCAAGCTGGCGCGCAGGGTTTCCAGACCCAGCTCCAGCTGGGCGGCGTAACCCCCGAACTCCTGGCCGAGGCTGAGGGGCACCGCATCCTGCAGGTGGGTGCGGCCGATCTTGATGATGTCGGCGTAGGCGACGGCCTTGGCGGTCAGGGAGGTGATCAGGGCTTCGACGGCGGGGATCAGCGCCCGTTCCAGCTCGATCGCCACGGCCACGTGCAGGGCGGCGGGGAAGGTGTCGTTGCTCGATTGGCTGAGGTTCACGTGGTCGTTGGGATGGACCGGGCACTTGCTGCCCAGCACCCCGCCCGCCGCCTCGATCGCCCGGTTGGCGATCACCTCGTTGACGTTCATGTTGGTCTGGGTGCCCGAGCCCGTCTGCCACACCTTGAGCGGGAACTCCCCGTCCAGGCGGGCGCTGGCCACTTCCTCGGCGGCGGCCACGACCAGGGCGGCCAGGTCGGGATCGAGCTTGCCCTTGGCCCGGTTCACCTCGGCGCAGGCCGCCTTGAGCTGGCCGAAGGCGTGCACCACAGCCAGGGGCATCGCGTCGCCGAAGGGGAAGAAGTGGATCGAGCGTTGGGTCTGGGCGCCCCAGTAGCGGTGCGCGGGCACCTCGATCGCACCGAGGCTGTCGGTTTCGGTTCTGGTTTCCGTCTCTCGGCTGCCCATCAGCCGGCCGGCACCACTTCACTGTTCAGCTCGTTGAAGCTGCGGGTGGTGCTGGTGCCGGCTCCGGCCGTGGGATCAAGGCCCGTGGCCCGGGTAAGGGCGGCGTTGATCACATCGATGTCGACCTGGCCGCTTCCTTCGAGAATCACCTCACCCTGCGGATCGAACACCACCACCTGGGGGATCTCGCCCTTCCAGTAGTGGGCCGGATCGGTCGGCCCCGTCTCCGGTCGGTTCTGAAGGGCGTCGGTGGTGAGGGGGATCAGCTCGACCGACCGGCCCCAGAGCCGTTGCAGCTCGTTGAGCACCGGCGAGAACTGCTTGCTGTCGGCGCTGTCATCGAGGTAGTACACCACCACGGCGGCGCGGTGATCGGCCATCGCCTGCTCCAGGCTGCTGCGGGGGGGCACCAGGGAGCCGTTGCCGGCGTAGAGGGCGTAGATGTTGCCGTCGTAGCTGTTGGTGGTGAGGGCAGCCTGGGCCGGGCTCCCCCCTGCAGTGGCGATCAGCAAGACCAGAACCAGCCCAAGCAGGCGGTGCAGGAGGGGGGCAGGGCTGGGGGGCACGCGCAACCGGTGGGTGGGGGAGCTGGCGCCATTGTGACGGTCCAGCAGCGCACCAGCTGCCCAGGGCCGCTCAGCTCCGGCTGACGCTCCGGCCCATGCCCTGCAGGATGCCGCGCCCCACCAGCCCGATCGCCCGCCCCACCACCTGGGTGAGCACCACCACGAACAGATCGCCGAGGCGCCGCAAGAGGGCCTGGAGCTGGGGGGCCAGGGCGTCACGGGTTTCCAGGGCCAGGGTGACCACCTGCTGCAGCCAGCCCAGTTGCCGGAGCTCCTGGTCGCGGGGCTCGGTGAGCAGCAGGGGCAAGATGGTGCCCCCCTCAAGCCGGTAGAGCAGCCGGCGGCTCTCGTAGAGTTGGATTGGCCGCTCGAACCAGGCACTCCAGCGCTGGCGGGCATTGAGCTGGTTGCGCAGCCGTTCCAGGCTGCGGGTGGCCAGCAACTCCTGGACCAGCAGATAGCGGCGCAGCTCGGGCCAGTCTCCGCAGCAGGCCAGCACCTCGCCGCTGATCAGTTCCGCGGTGCGGACCAGCCAGTTGCCTACCAGCGCCTCGAGATAGAGCAGGGCCTGGGGTTCATCCGGCGCCAGCAGCCGGCCATCGACCAGCAGGGGCTGGGCGCTGAGCAGGGCCGTGAGCATCGGCAGGCAGGGGGGCAGATCGGGGTCGGTGAGGGCCAGGTCGCTGAGGCCGCTCAGGGTGTCGGCGACGGGAAGCAACTGACCCTGCTGGGGCAGTTGCACGTAGGGCCCGGCCATCTGGCGCAGGGCATGGCGGCGCAGTTCCGGTTGAAGCTGCTGCCAGCGGCCCTGCAGGTCGTCGCCGCGTAGTCGCTCCTGCCGCAGACGGCCCAGCAGCTGATCGAGCTGGCTCAGCAAAGCCAGCAGCAGATCGCGGCGCCGCTCGGGGCTGAGCCCCTGCAGGGCGAAAAGGGCCCCATTCGGCTCGGGCGTCAGCGCAGCGGCGCTGGCGGTGGCCAGCCGCTCCCGAATCAGCTGCCAGACCCCTTCGGCGGTGCGATGGCGCAGGGTGATCGCCGTGCCGCCGCCGAGCGGGGGCCGGGGCAGGGCCGACCCCGGGGTCGTGGGCTCCGGCTGGCTCCAGGCCAGGCTGATCGGTCCCCACAACCAGATCAGCAGGTTGCGGGCCGCTTCCAGCTCCCGCACCCGCCCAGCCAGGACCAGAGCCAGGAGAAGGCTTTGCGGCGGCGGATCCAGCAGCCGGCGGCAGCGCCGCAGCTCAGCGTCAATCTGCTGGAGGCCACTCTGCAGCAACCACTGGCCCAGCCCCAGGGGCCCTGAAGCCTGGGCCTCGGCGGCTGCCTGCGGGCCATCCCCCTGCAACTCCACAACGCGGCCGCCATCGAGCAGGGTGGCCACGGCCGCAAGCAACTGGTCGGGGTCGGGCTGTTGCAGCAGGCCCGCCGCCGGCAATTGCAGCAACCAGTCGCGGCGCAGGCCCGGCGTGGCCGGCAACAGCAGCAGCAGGGGGGCGGGATGCCAGCGCTGCTCAAGGCGTTCCAGTTCCCGCAGCAGGTTGACCGGCTCCAGGGGAGCCGCCAGGCTCCAGATCACCAGCTGGGGAGCCCCGACCAGGGCCTCAGCGCCGCTGGCCAGCCGGTAGCCGGCCGGCTCAGCGCCGAGCAGGGCAACCAGTCCCTGCCGCAGGAGGGGCTCGGCGAACAGCAGGATCTGGGGGGGCTGGCTGGACGCTGCTCTGGGGGATACGGCGGCTTCGATCACGCGCTTCGGCAGGCCGATGATGCCAAGGTAACGAGACCCAGCCGAATATCCAGCTCAGTTTGAACGGGCCGGAGGCTTCAGGCTTGCCGCCGGCCGCACAGCTGGAGGGTGTACGACTCGATGGCGAAGCCAGTGAGCGCTTCGATCTGCTGGATCAGATCGGTGGGGAGGGTGACGTCGAGGTCATGGATCTCGCCCGACTCCAGGCAGGTGAGATGGCTGTGGGGATCGCTCCGGTAGCCGTAGAGCCTGCCATTGGCCCGCTCCAGGCATTCGATCACCCCGGCGGATTGGAGCGCTTCGAGGTTTTGATAGACGGAGGTGTGGCCGATGTTTCGGCCCTGGGTGTTGAGCCGCTCGAAGATGTCGCGGGCGCTGAGGTGGTTGCGTTCCGTCCAGAGCAACTCCAGCACCATCCTGCGCTGGCGGCTCAGCCGCATGCCGAGATCACGGCAACGCCGAAACGCCGCCGCAACGCTGATCTCCGGAGTGTCAGGGGATAGCGGAGCGGCCACAACAAGGGTTAAGGATCATGCTGATGCTATCGGGCGGCCTTAAACCTGTCGCCACGGTTGACACCTCCAGCTAACCCACCGTGAGTTGGAGGGGGTCCTGCAGCCGCTCGGGGCCCACCGCCTGGAGCGCTTCACGGAGATCCACGCTGCCGTCGTACAGGGCGCGGCCCACGATCACTCCTTGAACCCCCAGCGGCTCGAGCCCCAGCAGGGCGAGCAGGTCGGTGAGCGAGCCCACCCCGCCGGAGGCGATCAGCGGGATCGAGCTGGCGGCGGCCATCGCCCGCATCGCCTCAAGATTCGGCCCGGCCAGGGTGCCGTCGGTGGCGATGTCGGTGCTGATGATCGCGGCCACGCCGCTGCCCGCGAAGCTGGCGGCCAGGGCGGTGGCCTCCACCGGGCTCTCCGTGAGCCAGCCCCGGGTGGCCACCTTGCCCTGGCGAGCATCGATGCCGACCACGATCCGGCCCGGATGCCGGCCCGCCAGCTCCCGCACAAGTTCAGGTTTCTCGATCGCCAAGGTGCCAAGAATCACCCGGTCGAGCCCGCAGGCCAACAGCTCCTCGGCCCGCTCCGCGGTTCGCACCCCGCCACCCAGCTGCACCGGGATCGTGAGGGCCGCGGTGATCGCCCGCACGACCCCATCGTTCACCGGTTCGCCGCTGCGGGCGCCATCGAGATCGACGAGGTGCAACCGCTCGGCTCCCTGCCGCTGCCACTCGATAGCCTGGGCCACGGGATCGTCGCTGAAGCGGGTCACCCGGTCGTAGTCACCCTGGTGTAGGCGCACGCAGTGGCCGTCGAGCAGGTCGATGGCGGGAATGATCTGCATGGCGGGGCGGTTGCAGCCGTGGTCGGCCTCCATCCTCGCTGGCGGCGTTCGCCGCTATCAAGGAGCACCGTTGCCACGACAAGGAGACCACTGATGGCCCCGTGCCGCTCGTTTCTCCAGGGGTGGGCCCTTCGCCAACGCCGATTCCTGGTCGCCGGCCTGGCCCTGCTGTTGGTGCTGTTGGCCGAGCCAGCCCTGGCGGCTGAGTCTTCCAGTCCCCCCGCTGGCAGCGAGGCGGCCCAGGTCACCGCGGGCAGCTTCCGGCTCGCCCAGGTCCGGATCCTTGGTGTACCGGCGATCAACGTGGCGTCTCCGGCTGTGAGGGGTCCTGGTGCCGGGCCGGATGCTGCCGAGCGGGCCCGGGTGATCGAGGGCAATCTCGAGCTGCTCTACCTGCCCCAGCAGCCCTGCACCCCGGGGGAACGGATTGGGGAGCTTCTGCTGGAGCGCGCCAGCATCGGGGCCTCCGAGGCGGTCTGCGACCCAGATCACCTGGGTCTGCAGGGCGCTCCAGCCGCCCTACGGGTGGTGGTGGAGCGGCAGGCCGGGGGACTGATCCAGCTGGCGGCCGACGTGCCGGGCCGCGCCACCCCCTTCCCCTTGCTCACCGTCACCGCCGCCGACGCCCAGCTGAATGGCATGACGGCCGATCGGCTGGCGGAACACTGGCGGGGCCGGCTGGAGCGGCGCTTGCGCCGGGCGCGGGGGATCCATGCCACCGCGTCGATCGATGGTCGGATGAGGGTTTCCAGCCTGGTTGGCGCAGGCCTGGCCGGGCTGCTCATCTTGGCCGTCTGGCTGTGGCGCCGAATCCAACGCCAGTTGCCGGGTCTCCATCGCCACCGGCTCGAACCTCCTGGCCGCCTCAACTCCGCGGACCGGTTTGCAGCAGCCAGGTTCCACCTGGTTCAGAGCCTCAGCAGGCTGCTGCTGGCCCTGGTGCTGGTGCTGGGCGTGGCGATCGGGGCTGTGGTCCTGCTGGCCTGGCCGGGTCAGGTCGCCCCGGCGATCGATGTGCTCCTCCAGCCGCTGGTGGTGATGTTCAAGGCCCTGCTGCTGCTGGCCTTGGCAGCCCTGCTGCGGGGTGTGGTGGGGCTGCTGCTCAGCCAGTGGGCCACCAATGTGTTCGTGCCGCTGGCCTTGCAGGCCCGCCGCGAGCAGCGCTACCGCAGCCTGCTGCGGGTGCTGCGCCGGCTGGTGGATCTGGGCTGCCTGCTGCTGTTCGGCGTCTGGACAGTGATGGGGATTCCTGTGTTGCGGGACCTCTCCAGCAATGCTCTGCTGGCCAGTGGCGCCGTGCTCGGTGCCCTGGCCCTGGTGTTCCAGGGCCTGCTGCGGGATTTCGTGGCCGGGCTGGTGCTGCTGCTCGATGACCGCTACGCGATCGGCGACACCGTGGAGATCGGTGGCCGGATTGGCGAAGTGATCGATGTGGGGGTGCTGAGCACCGAGTTGCGCTGCCCGGACCAGCGGGTGGTGGTGGTGCCGAACAGCGGTTGTGAGCAGAGCGTCAACCACACCAAGCTGCGCTCGGGGGCGGAAGTGTCGGTGCTGCTGCCGAACACGGCCGATCTGCCTCGTGCGCTGGAAACCATCACCGCCGAGCTGGCCGCCTTCGCCGCCGAACCCGCCTGGAAACCACTGCTCCTGGAGCCACCGCGGCTGCTGGGCGTCGAGGCCATGACGGCCGAGGGCCTGCGGGTGAGTGCCCTGGTGATCACCGAAGCGGGCCGCCAGGGGGAGACCCGGCGGGAACTGCTGGCACGGCTGGTGGAGCGGCTTCGCATCGCCTCGGTCATGGTGCACCGCCAGGGGAAGGGGGCACTGCCGGGCGTTCTTCCCTCACCCCCAGCGAATCCAGCAACTGATTGACGCGGCGCGCCAGCACCCGCACCTCTCGCAGGGTCTCCACCAGGGGCGGCTGGGCACCGCGCATCAAGCCAAGGGCTTCCTCGGTGACCTGGCGCGCGGCGGCGCCGGTGGAGCTGAGTTGTCTGGCGGTGCCCTCATAGACGCCAAGGGTCTGGCGGGTGGTGGCGGCGGTGCGGCTGGTTTCGGCCTCCAGGCGGGTGCTGAGCTGCCGCAGATCGCCCATGGTGCCGCGGAAACTGGCGACGGCCCGGGGGACATCCCGCTCCGCAACAGCGGCGGTGCCCTCGAGGGTTCGGTTGAGCTTGAGCCGGGTGGTGCCGATCTCCTCAAGCAATTCGGCCAGATCCGGACCTTGCTGAAACGGAATCAGCAGGTCGCTCCGCGGAGCTGGCTGGCCGGCTGGGGTCACATCGGGGGTGAGGGCAATCTGACTGGCTCCGATCAGGCCCTCCTGGTATCGCTCGGCGCGGGAGGCCGGCCCAAGCAGGCGGCGGTACTGCTCGGCGATGCGCAGATCCACAGCCACCTTGCCGTCCTGCAACAGGGCCACCCGCTCCACCCGGCCCACCCGGTAGCCCGACACGGTCACCATCACGCCGGGCCAGATGCCACTGGCATCGCTGGTGCGGAAGCGCACGGCGAAGCTGCGCGACACCCAGCTCTGCTGCTGCCAGGTGGTCATCAGCAACCAGCCGCCCAGCAGCAGCGCCCCCACCGGCACGGCCCAGCTCAGGGCGGTGCCCACCACCTCCATCGACACCCGCGGCAGCGACGCTGGCCGTTCCTTCGGCGTGGCGGGTGGCGACTCGTTCATGGAAGTCCGATGAAGGAGGGCGAAAGCATGGCGCGCCCGACCGCTTCCAGCAGGATCACGGAGAGGGAACAGTTGACGATGGCAGTGCTGATCAGGATGGGCAGGTCCGCCGGGTGGTGGCGGCCAGAGCGGCCGATCAGGTGGCTGAGGCAGGCCGACGTGGCCGAGAACAGGGCAGTGCGTCCCACGGCGCTTGACACGCCCGCTGGAGTCAGGGCACCCAGCAACAGAGGGAGCTGCTCGCCCAGATCCGGACGGGGCGAGGCCAGCACGCTGGCCAGGAGCACGCTCACCACGAAGTAGGGGAGCAGCAGCAGCGCCTCCGCCATGGCGCTGATCACCCGCAGGCCCAGCCTGTGGGCCCCGGTGGCTGGAGCGCTCTGACCCGCCAGGGCCACCTGCTCCGGAATGCAGCAACTGATCCAGATCAGATTGACAACCACCGGAGCAAAGATCTGCACAGCGCCGAGCGTGGTGGCTTCCAGGGCAAAGGTGATGCCCTGGCGCAGGGGCTCGATCAACGAGCGGGTCAGACCGGCCCCGATGGCCGCCCCAAGCACCAGGGTCAGCGGTGCCGCGCGGCTGAGGTCCCGCCGGATCTGCAGCAGCATCGGCGGGTTGAAGACTGGGGGCAGAGTAGGAGTGCTGTCGGGTTTTCGGATGGGCTCGGGCTTGTCGCTGGGGCTGCTGTGCCGCTCAGCCGGTTCGTGGTGGGGTTGAAGACCCTGATCCACCCCTGCGTGAGTTCCTGGGCAGGGGTGTCAAGCCTGTGATGTCCAGGACCTGGGCGACCGGGGGACGTACCGTCGATCAGAGGTTGGGATTGTTGGGATGAAACGTCGTTCGCGGCCGAAGTCGCACCTGTCAGCTGCCCTTCTCGGTGCCGCTGGCCTGATGGTCGCAACCCCAGTTCTGGCCGATACCGTCGATGCCCGCTGCGACGTCTACCCCGCAGGAGATGATCGGGCCACGTCGTCGGGTCTGTGCACTTTTTCGCAGCGCCAGGGCTTCGTGAGCATTGAGCTCAAGGGTGGCAAACGAATCGAACTCATGCCCAATGAGGCCACGCCCAACGCCTATTATGATGCCTCAGGCAACCCTGCCAAGCGCGAGATCCTTGAGGCCAACCGAGGCCAGGTCTACCGACTGGCCACCCAGTCGATCTTCGTCTACTGGGATCCGGCGCCGTTCAAGAAGGGCGGCGGCACGGGAGGCGGCAGCGTCGCTCCCGCCAGCGGTTCATCCAGTGGAAATCCACCCGAAATCGTTCCCCTCCTGCTGGGGATCCATCAGGTGAAATTTGATGGGGGCTGTCGGGTCAATTTCAACAAGGCCGGGAAGTACTTCAGCAAAACCTCTGCCTGTGACGCTGCCAAGGTTGGCATTGCCGAAGATGCCATCCGGCGTTTTTTTCGCGAGCAGGGGCTCTGAGCCTTCGCTCCAAATTTTTGGCGAGCTCAGCTCGAGGGTCCAGCTTGTCGGGGACAAGTCAAGGTGGTCTCTCTATGGTGTCACTGTGAATCAGCCCTGGGCTGACTGACGGCGGATCGGGCCGGTGGTTTGTGCGGCGGAATCGAACCAGCTGTTCTCATTCGTGAGGCGTGGATCACCTTGAACCGTGACGATGATGAAGCCTGTATGGTTCAACCGGCACTTGAAGTTGCCGTTGCCAGTTCTGCCACTGCTTCTGGCAACAGGACTAACCACGCTTGGCGCCCTGGCGATCCCTCCACCACCGGACTCATTCGATGGCGAGACGATCCACTGTCAGCTCGCGGGCATTGCCGCCACGGTGCTGATCTGCCGTGATGCCGAGCTGAAGGCCCTCGACGGGCAGCTCCGCCAGGCGTTCCGCCGCCTGCGGAACGAAGCCTCGCTCAAGCAGCCAGAGCGCGATGCCCTGGTGGAGGATCAACGGCGTTGGGTGAACACCATGGACCAATGCTGGAAGGCTCGGGAGAATCTGCGGGCCTGCGTGAAGGCAAGCCAACAACAACGGTTGCAGCAGTTGGAATCCTTGGCGATCCAAAGGGGGGCTGATGCCAGACATCAACGAGGAAGTTGAGGACGGTAATGGTTGACCAGGCCACCAGAGCGGTCTGCATCTTTGCCGCCATCGTGAGCCTGATCATCACCTGGGTTCGCACATCCCACTTGAAAGCAGCGATCTTCCATTTCTTGCCTTGATCATCGCTCCCTATCTGCTGCTGGGCTTGATGGCTGGACGCGTGGGGGATCGCAGCATTGCTGGGAGAATCCTTTTCATCGCAACACTGTTTCTTTCACTGGGGGGGATGGCGCTTCTGAACCACTACCCCCACTCACCTCAACGGGGCCCGAACCTGGTCTGGCTCAGAGCGTGATCATGATCAGCGTGCCGTTGCTTCAGTTGGTCGGCGTGGCCATGTTCGGCCTGGTTCTCCTGTTGAGGCAAAAGATCAATTCAGCATAAGGATCGGTCGCTGCAGTGCAGGGGCTTGGGACTCATTGACCCATCAACTCATGACGTCCTGATCCAGGCTCAGGCTGGACGGCCCGATCAAGCGTTCGGAAATCAAGTCAGCCAGCTCAATGTTGGAGCAGCCAAACTATTTGTGGAACGATGGATCGTGGAATCGCCGGTGGAAGCCAGCGGACTCAGCCCCCCACCACCAGGGCATCGACAATCTCATAGCGCTCGAAGTTCTCCCCCAGCAGCAGCACCGAAACATCGCCGCGCCGCTGCACCGTGAGCTTTTCCGGCTGATCGGTTGCGACGGCCTTGCCCTTCACGAACAGGAACTGCCGTTTCTGGCCCTCGGGGTTCGTGACCACCACCGTGGCGCTGGTGTTGGCCCGGCGGATCACGGAGGCCTTGCAGCTGGCGGCCTTGCCGCTGCTGCCCGACACACAGGGCACCTGAGCCGAGGCGTGATACGGAGTGCCGGGGATCAGGGCATCGCGGGAAGCGGGCACGGAGGCGAGGGGAGCACCGCCGATCCCCACCTTCAGGCTGTAGGTGCTGGCTTCATTGCGGCGCGCCGCCGGGCGCATCAGGTACACACGCACCCTGACGTCGCCATCGCTGGGCAGGAACCCACTGAAGCGGTTGCCGGAGCTGCTGCCGATGAACAGGGCGTTGTCGGTCCCGGCCGCCATCACGTTGAAGTAGTTCTGCGGGTTGGAGCCCTTGAGCTCCACCGTCAGGGTCTGGCCGGCGCCGGCCCGTAGGTTGTAGTCGACGGTCTGGTCGCCCTTGAGCTGGCCCTTGAGCAGGGTGGAATCAGCTCCGGCTCGAAACGTGACCCTTTGACTCTCGATCGCCACCTGGGCCAGGGTGGCGGCTGCCGGAAGGCTGATCGCCAGGAGGCCAGCGGCGGCAAAGGCAAGTGGAGCACGCATCGGACGCTGATGGCGAGGAGTGGAGTGATCTCTGAAATCAGTGTTCCATGCCCGGGGTGACCGCTCGGCCTGGCAGCTCTTGGCGCTGCAGGTGAAACCATCGAACGGGCCCTCTGGGCTCAGAGGGCGTAGCGCAGGATCGCGGCGACGGCGGCGCCCTCAGGGAGATCAGCCTGGCGAACCCCCAGCACCTCCCCGCCTGAGAGCAACACCCGCCGGGCGATCTCGTCGTAGACTCCGTAGCTGTCGGCACCGGCGGTCTGGGCCTCGTCGATGCGGCCGTCGGTCTCGTCGATCCGCCCGTTCATCACCCGGTCCATGTCCACCATCAGGCTCTGCACCGCTTCGAAGGTGGCGGCCCGCGCCACCTGGGCCAGGTCGGTGCTGGCACGGCCCTCGTTGCCACGCACGCCAAACCGCTCCCGCCAGGCGGCGACCCGCTGGCTGTTGAGGTCATCGAGCACGGCGCGGGAGGCCTGGGCCAGCTCGCCCTCTGAGCGGCGCTCGGGGCTGCCCTCGATGCCGACGGGCGCCAGATGGGGGTAAGTGTTCACCGAGCGGTAGATCGCTCCGAGGCTGTCGACCGCGGCGAGCACCAGCGGGGTGGACTGGCCGGCCAACCGCTCCCGCAGCACCTGATCCACCAGGCGGGCGTACTGGCGGAGCCGCACTTTCTTGCCTTCCGAGGCCTTGAGCCGGCCACTGGGGGAGCGGTCGTTGAGGCTGGCCTTGCCCACCGCCGAGGCGGCATCGGTGGGGAGATCGAGATGCAGCATGGTGCGCCAGGGAGGACCACATCCAGTGTGTTCCTGCATCCGTTCTCTGAGCGCTCCCCTGGCGGTTTGTTCCCTGATGACCGTGTCACCGCAACAACCTGCCGCGATCGCGGCAACGATCCCGGCAGGTGCCACCACCTTCCCCGCTCTTCGCCGCGGGGCGCTCACCACCCTGCAGGTGAACCTGACCTACCGCTGCAATCAGGCCTGCAGCCACTGCCACGTCAACGCCGGGCCCACGCGGACCGAAAGCATGGACCCGGCCACCGTGGCGCTGATCCCCGAAGTGCTCAAGGCCCGCGGAATCCGAACCCTCGATCTCACCGGCGGTGCCCCCGAGCTCCATCCCCTGTTCCGCGAGCTGGTGGCGGCGGCGCGGGGGCTTGGCGTGGAGGTGATTGACCGCTGCAACCTCACGATCCTCACTGAGCAAGGCCAGGAGGATCTGGCCGCCTTCCTGGCCGAGCAGGGCGTCACCGTGGTGGCCTCCCTGCCCTGCTATTCAGCCGGCAACGTGGACCGGCAGCGCGGCGAGGGTGTGTTCGGGCGCAGCGTCGCCGGTCTGCGGCAGCTGAACGCCCTCGGCTACGGCCAGGGCGGCTCAGGCCTGGAGCTGCACCTTGTCTACAACCCCCAGGGCCCGGTGCTGCCGCCGCCCCAGGCCCCCCTGGAAGCCGATTACAAGCGCGTGCTCGCCGACGACTTCGGCATCGCCTTCAACCAGCTGTATGCCCTGGCCAACATGCCGATCCAGCGGTTCGAAGCGGTGCTCCGCCTCAGCGGCCAGCTGGAGACGTACCAGGAGCTGCTGCGCAGCAGCCACCGCGAGGCGAATCTGGCCCAGGTGATGTGCCGTTCGCTGATCAGCGTTGACTGGCAGGGCCATCTGTTCGACTGTGATTTCAACCAGCAGCTGGGGCTTCCCTGCGGCCCGGATCAGGGGAGCGGCACCCGCAGCCATCTGCGGGACCTGCTGCGCCGCGATCCCGAGGGAGAGCCGATCCGCGTGGCCAACCACTGCTTCGGCTGCACAGCAGGCAGTGGCTCCAGCTGCGGCGGCGCGTTGAGCTGAAGCGGGCTGGGGGCGTCGCTGCACCTGGGTTCAACCGGCGTCGCGGCGGGCCAATAACACCGCCAGCTCCTTGAGATCCCCCTCCAGAACGGCGAGATCGCTTGGGGTGTCGATGTCAGCCAGGGTCCGCAACTCCTGCCACGACCAGCCCGCGGCGGCCAGCCGGAGGCGCGTCTGGGCCAGGACCGCCGGGGTGCTCCAGGGCATGGCGTCAAACAGGCTGGGCTCGAAGCGCCCCATCCCCAGCAGGGCATAACCCCCGTCCCAGGTGGGCACCAGCACCCCATCGTTCTCCTGCAACGCTTCGGCGGCCGCGCGCAGCTGGTTCACCCCCAGGTCCGGGCAATCCGTGCCGATCAGCAGCACCGGCCCGCCGGCCTCCAGGCCGCGCCGCGCTGCCCGCGCCATCCGCTCGCCCAGATCCCCCTCCCCCTGGTCGCTCCACTGCAGATCCCGCGGCAACCGCAACTCCTGCCAGACCGGCAGGTCCCGGGAGGGGGCCACGCACAGCTCCACAGGCCCCAGGGCGGCCTCCAGCGCGATCGCCGCCGTTCGCTCCAGCATCGCGGCCGCCAGGGCCGCCGCCCCTCCAGTCCCCAGGGCCGGGATCAGGCGCGTCTTGACCTGCCCAGGTAAGGGTGCCTTGGCCAGGAGAATCGTGCGGCAGGATCCTTTCTGCCTTGCCATTCTGTCGGGGCGTTGCGGGTGTGGATCGGATGAAGATTCTGGTGATGGGCGGCACCCGCTTCATCGGCAAGCCCCTGGTGGCCCAATTGCAGGCCTTCGGCCATGACCTCACCCTGTTCACCCGCGGCCGCAACCCCGTGCCGGCCGGGGTGGAGCACCTGATCGGGGACCGCACCAACCCCGAGGCCCTCGCCCCGCTGCAGGGCCGCAGCTTCGACGTGATCATCGACAGCAGTGGGCGTTCGCTCTCCGACAGCCGCGCCGTGGTGGAGCGCACCGGGGAGCCGAAGCACCGGTTCGTGTATGTGAGTTCGGCCGGGGTCTACGCCGATGGCGAGCAGTGGCCCCTCGATGAGAACGCCCCCACTGATCCGGCCTGCCGCCATGCCGGCAAGCTCGAAACCGAGGAGTGGCTGCGGCGTCAGGGGATTCCCTTCACCAGCTTCCGACCCACGTACATCATCGGGCCGGGGAACTACAACCCGGTGGAGAGCTGGTTCTTCGATCGCATCGTGCACGGCCGCCCCGTGCCCCTGCCCGGCGACGGCAGCACGCTCACCCAGCTGGGCCATGTGGGCGACCTGGCGATCGCCATGGCCCGCTGCCTGGAAGTGGAAGCCGCCACCAACCGGATCTACAACTGTTCCGGCCGCAAGGGCGTCACCTTCCGGGGGCTGGTGGCGGCGGCGGCGCGGGCCTCCGGCCAGGATCCATCGGCGGTGGAGATCCGCTGCTTCGATCCGGCGGGGCTCGATCCCAAGGCCCGCAAGTCCTTTCCCCTGCGGCTGGCCCACTTCCTCACCGATGTGCACCGGCTGGAGCGGGAGCTGGCCTGGAAGCCGGTCTTCGACCTCGATGCCGCCCTGGCCGACAGCTTTGCCAACGACTACGCCCTTCGCCCCGGGGGAAGCCCCGATTTCAGCGGGGATGATGCCCTGCTGAGCTGTGGCTGAGGGGCTGAGGGGCCCGCACGTACCCCACCGCTGAGCTCAGCGCCAGCGCCAGCGAAGGCCAGAACAGCCACCAGCCGGCGCTGTGGAGCACCGCCGCGGCAGCCCCCCCGCCCAGGCCCCAGCTCCCGGGCCAGAGCAGCAGCAGCATGGCCAGGAACTGGAGCACCGTCTTGGCCTTGCCCGAACGGGAGGCCGGTCCACCATTCCCCTGGCCGGCCCGCCATCCGGAGATCAGCAGCTCCCGGGCCAGCAGCAGCCACACCGCCCAGAGCGGCAGCCTGCCGGCGGCGGCGAGCCAGAGCAGGGGCGCACTGATCAGGATCTTGTCGGTGAGCGGATCGAGGCGGGCGCCCCAGGCAGAACCACCGCCGGCGCGGCGGGCCAGGGCGCCATCGGCCCAATCGGAGAGACCGCCCAGCAGCAGAAGGATCCAGGCCAGCCCGCCCAGTCCACCAGCCAGGGCCAGCAGCATGGGCAGGCCGATCAGGGCGCGCGCCACGGTGAGCCCGTCGGCGAGGCGGCGGCTGGGGGGGACAGGACGCATCGGCGGCGGCAGGCTGGAGGGACACTCTGCCGGCCGGGCGCTGGCCTAGAACCCTCTTCAGTCACCTTGCTGCGATGACCCTTGATTCCCAGCCGGCCCTGCGCGTGGCGGCGGCCATGTCCACCCCGGTGCTCAGCGTCAGCGCCGCCACCCCGTTGCAGGAGGCGGTGCAGCTGATGAGTGACCACCACGTCTCCGGCCTCCCGGTGGTGGACGAGGAGGGCCGCCTGGTCGGTGAACTCACTGAGCAGAACCTAATGGTGAAGGAGGGCGGCGTTGATGTGGGCCCCTACGTGATGCTGCTCGACGCTGTGATCTACCTGCGCAACCCCCTGCACTGGGACCGGCAGGTGCACCAGGCCCTGGGCAGCACTGTGGGGGAGCTGATGGGTGCCCATCCCCACACCTGCGGAGCGGATCTTTCGCTGCCGGCGGCGGCCCGCCTGCTGCAGGACCGCAGCACCCAGCGTCTTTTTGTGCTTGAGGAAGGGCGACTGGTGGGTGTGCTCACCCGCGGTGATGTGGTGCGTGCCCTTGCCGCCGAGGCCTAGGAGCGCCGACTGGGCTCCCGCCACCGTGCCAGGGAAGGATCGAGCCCTCCACCACCAGCCACTGGGCAGAACGATCGTCACAGGGATGGCCACCCGTCAGGTGGCCGAAGGAGGGCAGCACCAGGAGGCTGGTGTCCTCGCCGTAGCTGAAGCAGGGCAGGCGCAGCCGGTCGCTGCCGGAGCCGATCAGCGCCACCGGGTGCAGGTGACCGCAGATGTTCAGCTGCTCCCCCGCGGCTGCCGGCGGCTGCTCGGGGCTGTGGCTCAACCAGAGGGGACCCCGGGCGCCGCTCGCCTGCTGGGGCAGGCCCTCCAACCAGCTGCCGGTTTCATGGTTGCCGCCAACCAGGCTCAGCGGACAGCCGAGCAAGGACGGCAGGGCCGCCAACGTCTGGCGCAGTTCGGCGGTGAGCCCGAGGCGGCTATGGATCAGATCGCCCAGCACCACCACCTCGCGGGGCCGCCAGTGGTGGGCGAGGGCCAGCAGGGCATTGAGGGTGGCCCGATCGCCGTCGCTGGGAAGGGGGATGCCATGGGCCTGAAAGGTTTCCGCTTTACCCAGGTGCAGATCGGCGAGCAGCAGCAGGCCCTGGGCCGGATCGAAGGCGGCCTTGGCGCCCAGCAGCTCCAGGCGGTGGCCCCGCCAGTGAAAGGGGAGATGGCTGGGCATCCGCAGCTCAGCCGGTGGCCAGCGCCGCCCGGTAGGCCGCACGCCCCTGGGTGGCCGCGATGCAGGCCTGCACGTTCGGGTAGGGGCCCAGATCGAGCTGGGGGAAGAACACCGGCAGGTAGGCCAGATGGGCCTCGATGGCGCAATCCGCCACTCCCCAGACTCCACCCAGCAAGGGGGCACCGCCCTCCAGCCGCGTGTTGAGCGCCGTCATCAACCGGGGAAACTCCTTCTCCCGTGCCGACTCGACGAAGAGGGCGGTGGCGAGGGTGGCATTGGCGAACAGCACCCACTGCTCCGCTTCGGCCCGCTGGGCCGGGCTGCTGAACTCGTGGCCGTAGCGATCGGCCAGATAGAGCAGGATGGCGCCGCTCTCGAACAACCGCAGGCTGCCGCCGTCGGCCGCCACCGCCTCGTCGTCGACCAGCAGGGGCACCTTGCCGAAGGGGTTGAGCGCCAGAAAGGGCTCCTGGCGGTGCTCGCCAGCGGCCATGTCGAGCAGGATCCAGGTGTAGGGGATCTGCTTCTCGCCCAGGTACCAGCGGGGCATCGAAGCCCGGCTGCGGGCTCCGCCGTAGAGGGTGAGAGTCATCGGGTCATCATCGCCAACCGGCACCACAATGAAATGGAAGCCAGGCTGGTGCCCAGGTGATCGAGCAATCCAGCGGCAGACGTAATGGCTGACGATGGCCTGGCCGCACCCGTTCCGCCCGAGGCTGAGCTGGCCCCGCTGCCCGAGCGCTTCCGACGCCTCGCCCCCCACCTGGTGGGGCGGGTCCGTCGGGGAATTGTCGGCAGCAGCCGCTATGCCGTTGCCCTGCGGGACCAGGTCCGGCAGGCGGCCGCCGATGCAGACCAGCGGCCGGTGCTGATCAGCGGGGAACCCGGCCTGGAGAAGGACGACGTGGCCGCCCTGATCCACTTCGGATCCGCTGCCCGCCGCCGCCTGATGGTTCAGCTGGATGGGGCGCTGCTGCGGGGCGATGGAGCGGAGTTGTTCGGCACGGCCAGCAGCGACGGCAGCGGCTCCCTGCTCGAAGCTCTTGGCGACGGCAGCCTGCTGATCAACAAGCTCGATCGGGTCGATCCCGCCCTGCTGCCGTCCCTGCTGACGTTGGCCCGCAGCGGCGACTGGCAGGCCCCCGGCACCGGCTCCACGCCCCGCCACTTCGGTGGCCGCCTGTTCTTCACCACCGAGGCGGCCCTGTCCGCCTTCGAGCCGAGCTGCCGCCTGATCCGGGTGCCGCCGCTGCGGGTACGGCGTCAGGACCTGGGTGAGTGGTTGCGGTACCTGCTGCGGCTGCGGAGCCGGGCGCTGGCCTGGACAGCGACACCCATGGTGGGGGAGGAGGTGATCCGCCGCCTGCAGATCCACGACTTCCCCGGCAACATCCGGGAACTCGAAGGTCTGGTGGAGCGGGCCCTGCGCCAGCTGCCCCCGGCGGCCCTGGCCTCGCCCCTGCCGATGTCGCTGCCGGAGGAGGTGTTCTGGCTGACACCGCGGCCCCAGCGGCTGCGCTTCGACCTCTGGCGCTGGAAGCCGCCGTTGCGGCAGTGGATGCGATCGCCGCGACTCTGGAACGGCCTGCTGTTCGGAGTGGTGAGCTGGGTGTTCGTGCTGGTCAACCTCTGGCTGTGGCTGGGCCCCCAGGACCGCTCCCACAACGGTGGTCTCAACCTGTTCTGGGCCTGGTGGTGGCCGCTGATCCTGCTCAGCTATCCCCTGGTGGGGCGGCTGTGGTGCTCCTTCTGTCCGTTCATGGTCTGGGGTGAGATCGGGCAGCGGCTGGCGCGGCGGCTGGGCTGGCAGCCGGCCCCCTGGCCCCGGGGCAACACCGATGCCTGGGCGGCGCCGGCCCTGGCGGCCGGTTTCGCCGCGATCCTGCTCTGGGAGGAGCTGGCCGACCTGGAGCAGACCGCCTGGCTGAGCAGTTGCCTGCTGCTGGTGATCACGGCGGGCGCCGTGGTCGGCTCGCTGCTGTTCGAGAAACGCTTCTGGTGCCGCTACCTCTGCCCAGTAGGAGGGATGAACGGCCTGTTCGCCAAGCTCTCGATGCTGGAGTTGCGCGCCCAGGCGGGCACCTGCAGCGGCAGTTGCAGCAGCTATGCCTGTTTCAAAGGAGGGCCGGCCGAAGGGGAAGGGCTGGCCACGGCCGGTTGCCCGCTCGGCACCCACCCCGCCCACCTGGCCGACAACCGCAACTGCGTGCTCTGCCTCACCTGCGCCCAGGCCTGCCCGCACCGTTCGGTCCAACTGAGCGTTCGCCCCCCCGCTGCCGACCTGCAGCGCACCATGAACCCACCGGCGGGGGAAGCGGGGCTGATCCTGGTGCTGGCGGGGGGCATCTGTCTCAAGTTCTGGGACCGGCTGCTCGGGGGCCTGCCCCTGGCGCCGCCCAGCCTGCAGGCGGGGCCGCTGCTGCCCAGGCTGGTCTTTGGCTGCCTCGCCCTGGCCCTGCCGTCGGCGCTGTTCCTGGCGCTGCGGCTGCTGACGCCGCTACGGGCCGTCTCCCGCTTGCGGTTGGGGCTGTATGGTCTGCTGCCCCTGCTCTGGGCCCTGCTGCTGGCCCGCCACCTGCCGGTGGGCATGGCGGAGGCGGGACTGGTGCTGCCGGTGAGCCTGGCGGGGCTTGCGCCAGGGCCCTGGCCAGGCTGGAGCGCCGATGGCCATGTGATCGCCTTCTGCCAGACCCTGGTGGTGCTGGTTGGGGTGGCAGGTTCCTGGGTGCTGCTGCGTCGTCTGCTGCAGCCGAGCCGCCGGCTCGTTTGGCTGGCCTGCCTGGCCGCCTTGGTTCTGGCGGCCGGCGGTCGCTGGTTGGTGGGTGCAGGAGCCTGAGACCCTAGGTTTCAGCCCCCTGGAAAGTCGAGTCCAGGAGATCAGCGTGGATCACAAACCCGGCGCAGATCGGCGCTGCTGTAGAGGCTGTGGGTGTCGCCGGGCTGGGAGGTGGCGAAGCTGCTCTGCTTGGTGAGAAGGTTCGCGGCCCCGATCCGGTTGCCCAGTTCGACCCGCCCAGCCCCGCCGCTGTGGGTCCAGCTCAGGCAGTCGTGGCGGGTGTCGCTGGCGCGGGCCGGGCTGGCGAGCCCGGCGGCGCCCAGCAGTCCTGCGGCAAGCCAGGCCGTCGGGGCGCCGAACCGGTGTCTTTGCAGCATCTTCGCCCCGAATGTGTTTGGTTGACTACCGACAATGCCCGCCCATCGATCAGGATCGGCGGACCCACCGGGAGTTTCCCCGTGAGCCAACGTCGGATTCAGCGCCAACTGCCCAGCGAAACCCGTCAATGGATGGAGCGACGCCTGCACGGTCTCGAGCAGGTGGAGCGTTTCGAGGATGCCTACGCCCTGCGCATGGAAATGGCGGAGTGGCTGCTTCAGATCGACACCGATCCCCCCTGCATCAACCTCACCGTCTCCCGCCTGCTCCGCGACCGTTGCCTTGACCCCCAGCCCCCGGTGCCCGAGCAGGGATGAGCGCACCAGCGATACTGGCCCCATCTCTTTCTGGACATCCATGACCATTGCCCTGCTGCTTGCCCTGGTCGGTTCGCTGGTGCTGATGAGCGTGATCGTCAAGCGCCTGCAGGGGGCCCCTTGAGGCCCGCCTCGATGGCGGCTTTGCCGGCCGGGGAGAGGGCATAACCGAGGAAGGCTTTCACGGCGGGATCGGCAGGTTGGCGGTAGGCGTAGGACAGGGGCCGCTGGAACGGGTACGACTCCGCTTCCGGGGTGGTGCCATCGATGGGGACGACGCGCACCGTCTTCTGGTCGGCCACCTGGCCGAAGGTGGCGTAGCCGATCCCATCGGCCCCCAGTAGGCGCAGCATGGGCGTGGTGGCATCCCTGGCCAGGGTTGTGATGTTGGCGGTGCTGCCGAAGGGCTGGCCGCCCAGCAAGATCTTGCTGAAGGCCTGGTGGGTGCCGCTGACGCTCGGGCGGTTCAGCACCCGGATCGGCCGGTCGACCCCGCCGAGGGTGGTCCAGTTGGTGATCTCGCCGCGGAAGACCTGCACCACCTGGCCGCGGGAGAGTCCCCGGCGGAAGGGGTTGTCGATCCCCACCACCAGGGCGATGCGATCCCGCGCCACCGGGACCGCAGCCAGGCCGCGGCCCTCCTCCTCGGCCGTGAGCGGCCGCGAGATCGCCGCAAGGGAAATGCTGCCCCCCAGCAGCTCCTGAATGCCGTTGTCAGAGCCCACGGCGGCGGTGCTCACGACGCTGCCTGGGAAGGCGCGAACGAAGCCGGCCTTGAGGGCCTCATTGATCAGCACCATGCTGGTGGAGCCATCGATGCTGACGGTGGTTCCGGCGGGCACGCTCGCCACTGGCGGGAACTGGGCCCCAGGCTGGGGGGAAGCCGGCATTGAGGGCATTGAGGGCATCGCGGGCAGCGAAGGCCGCCAGCCAACCAGGCCCTGCAGCTGGGGCTGCCACAGTTTGGTGGCGCCATAGCCGATGGCGATGACGACCAGGATATAGACGATCGGTGGCGGGCCGCTCTGGCCGCCGGCTGAATCCCTGGGGCTCATGGCTGGGGAGTTTCCGGAAGCCGGAGGATCGGCGCCGCTTCGAGCCGCTTCAGCCGCTGGGACACCTCCTCGTCAAGGGTCATCTGCTCGAGATCGGCGGTGATTTTCTCCTGGGGATTCTCGGAGAGTTCGGCCAGGGCGGCGCTGGTGAAGTGCCGGCCCTCCACAGCCCGCTTGGCCGATTCGAAGGAGGAGCGGGCCGAGCCGATGTTGAAGTCGTTGTTGACCTTGGCAATCGATTCGAGTGCCGCGTTCACCTCAGCCAGGTCCTTCATGTTCTGCATGTCGGACTTGTACTGCTCGAGCTTGAGGCGCTCCCGGTTGAGCTTGTCCTTGGAGGCGTTCACGAACACTTCGGCCTGGTTCACCTGCTGCTCCAGCGCGGGCAGCAGCTTCTCGATGCCGATGGCGCGGCCCATCGCCAGCCGCGCCCCTTCCTCCTGCCCGGCCGACTGGGCCAGCAGCGCCTGCTGTTCGAAGGAACTGAGCTCGCGGGTTTTGTCCTGGTACTTCTTCTTGGCCCGCTCGTAGGCACCCACCTGCTGGGCCACCGCCTTGGCCAGTTGCTGCACCGATTCCTGCATCGACTGCAGGGATTCCTCGGCCACGGCCACGGCCACCTTGCCGCCCGACTCCACCGGCAGGCCCCAGAGCCAGCGCCAACTACCGACCACAACCCGGCCGGCCCGCTCGCCCAGCAGCCAATAGATCAGTCGTTTCACGCTTTGGGCCTGGCTGCGATCAGGTTAGGCAGTTCCCGGAGCAGATTCACCGAACGTTAGATCTCCTCGGCTTTGCGGGCCTCGGCCACCAGCCGCTGCACCCGCTCCAGCACCGACTCGCTGCTCATGCGGTTGTTGTTGAGCCGCTCCACCAGCAAGGGGAAGGCCAGGGGGCCCGGGCGGGCGGTGGTCTCCAGCAGCAGGGCGCTGGCCTGCAGCCGCTGCAGCGCCGCCTGCAGCCGGCCGAGCTCCAGCTGCTCCGCGATCACCTCCTGGCGCGCCTGCTCCAGCAGCAGACTGCCGGGCTCGTGGCGCTGGAACACATCGAACAGCAGGGCGGCGCTGATCTGGAGCTGGCCGCCGCTCTTGCTCTGGCCTGGGTAGCCGTTCACCACCAGCCCGGCGATCTGGGCGATGGCCCGGAAGCGTCGGCGGCAGATCTCCGACAGATTGATCGTGGCTTCCAGATCCGCCTGCAAGGCGGCGCTGTCGAGCAGCTCCTCGCCATGGCACGCGATCAGCTCCGCGAAGGGGTAGCCCCGGGGCGCCAGCAACTCGAAGCCGTAGTCGTTCACCGACACGGTGATGGTGCTGCTGCGGTGGCGGGTCAGCCGCCCGGCCCAGAGGAAGCCGAGCCCCTCGTGCACGAAGCGCCCCTCGAAGGGATAGGCGAACAGGTGGCTGCCCTCGCGGCTGCGGCAGGTTTCGACCAGAAACTGATCCAGGCGGGGAATCCGCGACAGGTCCGCCTGGCGGCGGAGCAACGGCTCCAGGGCGCGCAGCTCGGGGTTGTCGAGTCCGGCGCGGCTGGGGTCTGTCGACGCCAGGGCCTCGGCGCAGCGGTGCACCTCACGGCGCAGGTGGCTGGCCAGCAGATCGGAGAGCGCCATCTGCCCGCCGGCCCAGGCCGGCACCGTCCGGCTTTTCTTTGTGCTGGCCTTCACCAGGGCCGTCATCTCCCGCAGCCGCACGAATTCCAGCTGGCGGCCGGCAAAGAAGAACACATCGCCCGGCTTGAGCCGGGCCACGAACGACTCCTCCACCTGGCCGAGCCGGGCGCCGCGCACCACCTTCACCGTGACAGCGCGGTCAGCGGTGATCGTGCCGATGTTGAGCCGGTGCAGGCGGGCCAGGGCCGGGTCGCTGATCCGGTAGCGGAAGGGGGCCTCCGGCCCGGCCGCCACCGGATCCCGCTCGAGTTTGCGGAAGCGGGGATAGGCGCCCAGGCAGTCGCCCCCCTGCTCGAGGAAGCGAAGGCACCACTGCCAGTCGCCGTCGCTGAGGCTGCGGAAACTCCAGGCGCTGCGCACCGCCGCCAGCTCCCGCTCCGGTTCGAAGCCGGGTCCGCAGGCCAGGCTGGTGAGGTGCTGAAGAAGCACATCCAGGGGCGCCACCGGTGGGCGCCGCATCTCCACCAACCCTTCGGCCAGCCCCCGCCGCATCGCGCTTACCTCCAGCAGTTCAAGAGCATTGGTGGGCAGAAACAGCACCTGGGAGGTGCCGCCGGGGTTGTGGGCGGAGCGGCCGGCCCGCTGCAGCAGCCGGGCCAGGTTCTTGGCGGAGCCGATCTGCACCACCCGCTCCACCGGCTGGAAATCCACCCCCAGATCCAGGGAGCTGGTGCAGACCACCCAGCGGATCGCGCCGCTTTTCACGCCCGCCTCGATCGCCTCGCGCTCCTGCCGGTCGATCGCGCTGTGGTGCAGGGCCAGGGCGCCCCCCATCTCCGGGCAGGCGTAGCGGAGGCACTGGTGCCAGCGCTCGGCCTGGTTGCGGGTGTTGGTGAACAGCAGGGTGGAGATGGCCGGATCGAGCGCCGCCACCAGCTCCTCGTGCATGCGCAGACCCAGGTGGCCGGCCCAGGGGAAGCCATCGATCGACTCCGGCAGCAGGCTGCGGATGGCGGTGCCCCGGCGCAGCTTCGCCGTGATGATCAGCGGATCGGGGGCGCCAGCGGGGTGCCCCTGGGGGCCTGGGCCGATGCCAACGGCCGCGTTGGCGGCCTCCTGGAGATTGCCAATCGTGGCGCTGATCGCCCAGCTGCGCAGGCCAGGGCGGTGGCGGCGCAGCCAGCTCAGGCAGAGCTCGCACTGGCTGCCGCGCTTGCTGCCCATCAGCTCGTGCCACTCATCGAGCACCACGGCCTCGAGGCTGCCGAACAGCTCCGTCGCCGCCTTGCCAGCCAGCAGCACCGAAAGCGACTCCGGCGTGGTGATCAGGATCTGGGGCGGGTTCCTGAGATGGCGGGCGCGCTCGGAGCTGGGGGTGTCGCCGTTGCGGATGCCCACCCGCAGCGGCCAGGCCATCGCTTCGATCGGCAGCCGGATCGCCAGGGCCAGGTCGCGGCTGAGGGCCCGCAGGGGGGTGAGGTAGAGCAGGCGCAGGCCGCTGGGGGGGCTGGCGTGACCCGCCGTTTCCGCCAGCAGTTCGGCGATCGGCCCCATCACGGCGGCATAGGTTTTGCCGGAGCCGGTGGGCACCTGGATCAGGCCGCTGCGGCCGGCCAGGAACGCCTTCCAGCACTGGCGCTGGAACGGCAGCGGCCGCCAGCCCTGCTGCTCGAACCAGGCTTCGATCGGGGCGAGGGTGGCGGCTCGGCTCAACGGCGTAGCGGCGGCGTCAGCACCGGGGCGATGTCGGTGAGGGTGAAATCGTGACCCTTGAACAGCAGTGGAAGCTGCAGGCCGGCGGCGAGGGCATAGCTGAAGCAATCCCCCAGGTTCAGGCCGGCGGGGTGTCGGCCCTTGCCGTAGCGCTGCCAGGCCCGTTGGGCATGGCGTGCCAGCTGGTGATCGAACGGAACAATCTCGAACGGACCCTCCTGCAGGAACAGGTCGAGATCGCCTTCGGCGCCTTCGCCCTTGCGGGCCTGGAGCACGATCGCAGTTTCCAGCCAGGTGGGAGCCGCCACCAGGCAGCGTGGACAGCGGCTGATCCGCTCCAGGTAGCGCTCTGCCTTGGCCTCCAGGAGCAGAACTGTCAACAGGGCGGATGTGTCCACCACCATGGCCATCGGCGGATCGGCGCTCATGTCGGCAGACCGTCCTCGTCGAAGCCGCAGATCGCTTCGGCACTGCGCACATCAAGGTCGGGCCGCTGGGCGCAGCGGCGGGCGATGGCCAGCAGACGCTCGTCCACGGGGAAAGGAACCACCCGAAGGGCCTCGACCTGACGCTCCCGTTCCAGGGCCTCCTGCACTGCCTGGCTCACGGCCGCGGTGAGGGTCTGGCCCCGGCGACGGGCCAGATCGCGAACAGCTGCGTGAAGCGCATCGTCCTTGAGGTTGAGAGCCATCGTGGGGGACAAAACCGGTGAGGTGGAAATCCACCTTTTTCCACCAGCCTATCGATCATGATCAGGGTCGACGGTCTGCAGCAGCGCCAGGGCGGACTCGAGCGTGTCGGCTTCGGCGGCGGGCTTGTCGCGGCGCCAGCGGGCGATGCGGGGGAAGCGCACGGCGATGCCGCTCTTGTGCCGCTTCGAGGCCTGCAGCCCCTCGAAGGCCAGCTCGAACACCTGCAACGGCTGCACCGCCCGCGCTGGTCCGAAGCGCTCGGTGGTGTGCCGGCGGATCCAGCGGTCGAGCTCGGTGAATTCGGCGTCGTCGAGGCCGGAGTAGGCCTTGGCGAAGCTCACAAGCTCCCGCTCGGCAGGATCGCCCGCACCCGCCGGCTTGGCCCAGAGGCCGAAGGTGTAGTCGGTGAAGAGGTTGGCGCGGCGGCCGCTGCCGGCCTGGGCGTAGAGCAGCACCGCATCAAGGCGCCAGGGCTCCAGCTTGTGCTTCCACCAGCTGCCGCGCCGGCGCCCCGCCAGATAGGGCGAATCGAGCGCCTTGAGCATCAGCCCCTCGGCGCCGGCGGCCCGGGCCTGCTGCCGCAGTAGCTCCAGCGCCTCCCAGGCGGGCAGGGGCAGGCGGCTGGAGCGGCGCAGGCGCCCGGCCGAAGGCGAGTCTGCCGCCGAAGGGAGCGCCTGCTGCAGCGCATCCAGGGCGGCGAAGCGGAGGCGCAGGGGTTCTGGGCGCCGGTCGCGGCCCCCCTGCTCCAGCAGGTCGTAGGCCACGAAGGCGGCCGGCGCCTCGCGAACCAGGGCGGCGCCGGGCTTGAGGCGCCCCAGGCGCCGCTGCAGGCTTGCGAAGGGTTCGGGCTGCTCCTGTTCGGCCCGCCAGATGATCACCTCACCGTCGAGCACGGTGCCGTCGGGCAGGGCGTCGCCAAGGGCCACCAGGTCGGGAAAGCTGTCGTTGATCAGCTCCTCGCCGCGGCTCCAGAGGAAGGTGGTGCCGGCACGGCGGATCAACTGGCCGCGGATGCCGTCCCACTTCCACTCCACCTGCCAGGCGGCTGGGTCTGTACCCTGCAGCCGCCCGGGCTCCAGTGGACTGGCAAGGAAGAAAGGGTAGGGGCGGCTGATCGGCGTGGCGGCGTCGGCGTTAGCCGGGGCCAGCAGGGCCGAGAACGCCGCCGCCGAAGGCTCAAATCCGCCCATCAACCGGTGGGCCAGCTCCGCCTCCTCCACCCTGGCCACCCGGGCTAGGGCGCGGGTGACCAGCCCGCCGGACACCCCGACGCGGAAGCCGCCGGTGAGCAATTTGTTGAACAGGAACACCTGGGCTGGCGGCAGGGCAGCCCAGATCGCCAGCACCGCAGCCGCCTGGGCATCGGGCTCCAGCGCCGCCAGGGCCGGCAGGCGCTCGGCCATCCACTGGTGCAGGGGCAGGCCCAGGGGCGCTGCGGCCGGCAGGGCCAGTTGCGGCAGCAGCAGGGCGATGGTTTCGGCCGAATCGCCCACCTGGGCGTGGCAGGCATCGAACAGCCACTCCGGCAGGCCCGCCGCCTCGAGGCAGACCTGACGCAGCCGCCGGCCGGTGAGCAGCCGTTTGCGGCGCTTGCCCAGCAGCAACTGCAGGGCCCAAGCGCCATCGGCTGGGGGCGCGGCGGTGAAGTAGCCCGCCAATGCATCGACGCGGGCGTTGGTGCCGCTGCTGCAATCGAGCGTCTCGAAGAGGGCGCAGAAGGCGTGCACGAATCAGGCAGGGGCTGGCGGGATTCTGGTGGTTCAGGTCGGCCCTGGGTTCTAACCAATCACGGTATTGGCTGAAGTCTGAGCAGAGCGGTCATCAGCTGTCTTGGACGCACCATGGCCAGAACTCAGTCCGGTACGAATGATGAGCGACCGCTGCAATGGTGGACCCACCTGCATCAGGACGGTAGATGATCGTCAATGAAACGTTTGTTAGGACTGCCCACAGTGTGCTCTTCGAGGCGAACGGGCCTATGGGAGGAAACTAGACGTCTCGCTTTGTAGAATCCTCCATCACTGATGGGCACCTCGAAAAATCCCTCAACGCCCATAGCGCTGATCAAATACCACGATAGAATATGTTCAGTTCAACGTAACTGAATCGGACAGCGTGGGTTCTGGGACGAGGAGAAGCGAACTCAACATCTTCAGAGCAAAAAGCCGACGCTAGCGACCCTATCCGAAGCGATTCCCTGGGAAGCCTTCAGGCCACTGCTGGCGAACTTTTACAGTGATGAACGCAAGAGTAATGCTGGTCGTAAGCGGATTGATCCGATCATCCTCTTCAAGAAGCTGGTGTTGCACCAGCTGTTCAACCTGAGCGTAGGCCTTGCCTTTCGCTTGCGGTTGAGGAGCTGGAGTTCCAGGTCAATGACAGGCGCTGATTCGAGGACTTTGTCGGACTGGGAGTGATGAAGACCATTCCCGATGCCACTACCATTGCTTTTTTCCGCGAGCGACTCTGCAAGGCGGGCGTCATCCTCGAGCTTTTTGAACGGTTTGAGGAGCACCTGTCATCCAAGGGACTGGAGGCCCGTGGTGGGCAGATCATCGATGCCACGCTGGTTCCTGTCCCCAGACAGCGAGACTCACGGGAGGAGAACAAGACCATCAAAGCTGGCCAGTTGCCAGAAGGGTGGAGCGACAAGCCAGAACAGTTGCGCCAGAAGGATCTTGACGCTCTTTGGGTGAAAAAGCATGGCATCAGCCACTTCGGATTCAAGAACAGCATCTGCATTGATGCAAGGCATGGTTTCATCCGCAGGTTTGCCATTACCCCAGCCAACATCCACGACAGCCAGATGCTCCCGCAGGTGCTGGATCCTGAGAACAGCGATGACTTTGTCTGGGCTGAGTCCGGCTATGCATGGGCCCGGTCAGAGGATCTTCTCGATTTGGCTGGGTTTGAGAGTCGCATTCATGAGAAGGGTGCGCGCAGCCATCCATTGAGCGAGCAAGCACAGGAGCGGCACAAGATGCGATCAAAAGTGCGGGCAAGGGTTGAGCATGTCTTTGGTCTCATCACAACCTGCATGCGCGGCAAGCTGACAAGGCTGATCGGCCTGGCAGGAACGAGAGCTTGGTGGAGACTGCGAATTCTGACTTACAACTTTCTGCGTTACCTGCACTCCAACGAAAAGCAGCGCTGGTTGTCTGATCATGCGTCAGGGGCAAAATAGCCCCGCGATGAAGTCATGAAAGCCATTCACTTGGCAGAACTGCACGTGCAGACAAATTCCCAGTGGTTTCGCAAGACTGTCTCGGAAATCTCAATGATTTGAGGTGCCCTGAACCTGAATAAGGCCTGGGGCGACCCGTGGATCCCCGGCCAGCCCGTCTCGCCAGTCCCTGCAGCGCCAAGGGCTTCAGGAGGAAAAGCATCTCACCAAACATCTCCCATCGCGCGGTTTCCTTGTTGAGAAGTCAGACATTGCAATGAGACTGGGTGATTGATGGTTCAGCCCTCCAGGCTGATGATGCGGGTTCGATTCCCGCCGCCCGCTTCGCTGAATTCCGCCCGCAACAGGCCGGGCGCAACCATCAGCAGCAGGCTGCGACTCTCCAGGGGCACCCCTTTCGGACTCCAGAGTTCCGGGTGGAGCGGGATATCCTCGCCGCTGGGCAGGGCGGTGTCGATCAGCCGCAGCCAGCCCAGGGAGGGGGCAGGCAGGTCGAAATGGATGGCCTTGCTGAACGCGTTAAGGCCGCACCAGAGCAGCGGACCGCGCTCGGCGCTGTGCAGGCTCCAGGCCAAGGTGTGGGACCAGTTGCCCCAGTCGGGCCGATGCAGTTCCACCCCGTGCCATTCCCGCCAGAGGGTTGTGGCGTCGCTGGGTCGTCCCGGTTTGCCCTCGGCGTAGGGCTGCTCGGGGTTCAACAGGCCCGCCAGCTGCTGGCGCAACCGCAGCAGCCGTTGCAGGAACTGAAGCAGGCCCAGATCCGCAGCATCGGGGCGCCAGTGCATCCAGCCCAGGGGATTGTTCTGGCACCAGGTGTTGTTGTTGCCCCCCTGGCTGCGACGCACCTCGTCGCCCATCAGCAGCATCGGCACCCCCGGGGCCAGCAGCAGGGTGGCCAGGAGGTTGCGCTGCTGGCGGTTGCGCAGGGCGGTGATGGCATGGTCGCTGCTGGGCCCCTCGATGCCGTGGTTCCAGCTGTTGTTGTGGTTGTCGCCGTCGCGGTTGTCCTCGCCGTTGGCCAGGTTGTGCTTGCCGTTGTAACTGACCAGATCAGCCAGGGTGAAGCCGTCGTGGGCTGTGATGAAGGTGATGCTGCGGCCCACGGCCGGTGGCCGGCCTCCGTAAAGATCGGGGCTGCCCGCCAGACGCTGCGCCATCAACCAGCTGCAGTCCTCATCGCCTTTCCAGAAGCGGCGCAAATCGTCGCGGAAGCGGCCGTTCCAGGTGCCCATCCGTTGGGCAGGGAAGTCGCTGAGCCGGTAAAGGCCGCCGCAGTCCCACGGTTCGCTGACCAGCTTCAGATCGCTCAGCTCAGGATCGGCCTCGATCTCCTCGAACAGGGGCGGTTGGTCCAGGGGGGCCAGTCCTTCCCCCCGGGAGAGGGCGATGCCCAGATCGAAGCGGAAGCCGTCGATGCCGAGCTCCAGGGACCAGCAGCGCAGGGCCTCCAGGATCAGGCGCCGCACCAGGGGCCGGTTGGCCGCGATCGTGTTGCCGCAGCCGGTCACATCGAGGTAATCGCCGTCTGAGGTTTGCTGGTAATAGAGGGCATCGCCGAACCCGCGCCAGCTGAGGGTGGGGCCCTGCTGGTTGCCCTCGCTGGTGTGGTTGAAGACCACGTCCAGCAGCACCTCCAGGCCGGCCTGGTGGCAGGCGGTGACCAGGGCTCTCACCTGCTGCCGGGCCTCCAGGGGGTCGTGGCCGACCAGGTAGCCCTGGTGCGGTGCCATCCAGCTCAGGGGGCTGTAGCCCCAGTAGTTCTGCCGGCCGGTTGGGGCGTCCTGGGGATCGAAGGCCATCACCGGCAGCAACTCGATGGTGGTCACCCCCAGGCTCTTCAGGTAGGGGAGGGTGTCGATCAGGCCCAGCAGGGTGCCCTGGCGCTCTGCTGGGGTGGGGCTTCCTTCGCCGTGGCTGAATCCCGCCACGTGGAGCTCATAGATCACGCTGCGCTGCCAGTTGTGGCGGGGCCTTGGCGCGGCGTCGAAGTCGAAGCGGTCCCTCTCCGTCACCACCCCCTTCAGGCAGGAGGAGGTGTTGGGCACCGTGCCGGTGGCGTCCCGGCGCTGGTACACCTCCCAGCCGGTGATCGCCCGGGCGCAAGGGTCGAGCAGCACCTTGGCGGGATTGAAGCCATGCATCCCCGGCTGGCGCGGTCCGTAGACCCGGTAGCCATAGCAGCAGCCGATCCCGACCCCCTCCACCTCCCCATGCCAGTGGTCGCCTGAGCGGTGCTGGCCGTCGAGGTTCAGCACCCGGTAGGGCTCCGCAGCTGCCCCATCGCGGAACAGCAGCAGTTCCACCCGCGAGGCCAGGGGGGCCACCACCGAGAAGTTGACCCCCCGGGAGGTGAGACTCGCCCCCAGGGGCCAGGGATGTCCGAGCAGGATCGGGATCAAGGGCTCAGCCGGGCTGCGCCCACAAGTTAGAAGGCCCCACGCGTCCGCCACCCGGGGGTCTGCGGGGGGGGCGTTCGCCGCCCTGGGACGGTCCGCGCCGGGGCGTTTTGGCCTGAATTGGGGCAAAACCGTTGCCGAGAGAGCGTTTTCGGTTGCCCGATCAGCCCTTCCCCCATACGATTGGCGCGCTCAACATCGCGTTGGCCGCTCCACCGCCTGGCGGGAGGGACGTTCCGATTCGCCCAGCTCCCGCACTTCCTCGAGGTTTCCCGTTTCCGATGAACAAAGCTGATCTCGTCAATCTCGTTTCGGCCCGCACCGAACTCACCAAGACCGATGTGTCCCAGGTGGTCGATGCCGCCATCGCCACGATCATCGACTCGGTCGTGGAAGGGAAAAAGGTCTCGATTCTGGGCTTCGGCTCCTTCGAAGCCCGGGAGCGCTCGGCCCGGCAGGGTCTGAACCCCAAGACCGGCGAGAAGATCGCCATTCCCGCCAAGCGGGTGCCGGCCTTCACCGCCGGCAAGCAGTTCAAGGACCAGGTTCAGGGCTGAGCCCGGCCAGCTCCCTGCTGTGCCGCGCCTTGGAGCAGGGCAAGGTTCTAAGGCGCCAGCAGCGCCGGGGCCGCTTCGCCCCCTCCCCCACCGGAGTGCTTCACCTCGGCAACCTGCGCACCGCCTTGCTCGGCTGGCTCCAGAGCCGGCTGAGCGGCGGCGAGTGGCTGCTTCGCCTCGATGATCTCGACACGCCGCGCAACCGAAGCGGTGCTTCCGAATCGATCCTCGCCGACCTCAGCTGGCTGGGCCTCGGCTGGGACGGGCCGGTGATCCTCCAGAGCGAGCGCAGGCCCCTCTATGCCGCGGCACTCGCCTCCCTGCGCCGCCAGGGGCAGATCTACCCGTGCCACTGCAGCCGCCGCTCCCTGGCCGTTGTCTCGGCCCCCCACGGGGCCTGGCCCGTCTACCCAGGCCTCTGCCGGGAGCTCCCCCCCCACTGGGGGGAGCTGCAGGGGCGGCGGCCCAGCTGGCGGCTGCGGCTGCCAGAGGGCCGGCTGCGCTGGCCGGAGCAGGTCGGTGCCGGGGGCGACCTTGACCTTGCCGCGCAAGTGGGCGACGTGGTGCTGCGCCGCGCCGATGGGTTTGTGGCCTACCACCTGGCCACGGCGGTGGATGAACTCAGCCTCGGCATCACCACGGTGCTGCGCGGCGACGACCTCTGGCACTCCACCGCCCCCCAGCTGGCCGTGATGCGCTGCCTGGGACTGCAGCAGCTCCCCGAGTACTGGCATGTGCCCCTCTGGCGGCAGGACGATGGGCGTCGGCTCGCCAAGCGGGACGGCTCCGAGGGGCTGGAGGCCCTGCGCGAGCGGGGGCTGGATGCGGCGGCGGTGATCGGTCGGTTGGCGGCGAGCCTAGAGCTTGTTCCAGCCGGCAGCCGCCTCAGCGCCCTGGAGCTTCAACAACAGCTCAGCGAGCTGGAGCTGAGGGATGCGCTGCGAGCCAAGGCTCTGCCGGGAACTGTTCTGCCGGGAACTCTTAAGAAAGGTTCCGGATTGGAGGCCCCCATGACGGGGCACAGTGAAGCCATGCAATCAGTGTTCAATTCATGACGTTCGCTTCGCCTCCAGGTGCGTCCTCCAAGGCGCTGCAACCGGACGCCTGCCCCCACTGCGGCGGAAGTGGCGTGTTGCGGATGAGCGATCAGCGTTTCCGCACCTGCCTCGACTGCCTGGGCCAGGGCCACCTGCCGGTCTTCGACCCTCAGCCCAGCCTGCAGGAGCTGCTTCATCGGCAGGAGGATCGGGTCCCCCTGCCCCCCGCCGATGGCATCAACGCTGAGGCCGTTTCTTCTGGCTCCAGATGAAGAAGACCGCTGTTGCCACCACCACGGCGAGCGGCGCTGCGGTCAGCAGCAGCAGGATCACGGAGGTCCAATCGGTGTACATCGCAGCAAGGCAGGTGCTGGCCCATCATCTTGGTCGTCCCCGAGCCTCCTTCCCTACCGTGGTGGACCTGTCGCAAGCAATCTTCTGAACTCCGGTCTCAGCCGTTTCCTCTACCTGCTGGGACCGGTTTTCATCATCACCTCCCATCTGGGCTGCCTGTTGCTGCTGGCCACCGGCCTCAGCCTCGGGGCCCTCGCCTGGGCGGCGGCCCTCTATCTGGTGCGGATGCTGGCCACCACGGCGATCTACCACCGCTTGATCACCCATCGCAGCTACCAGGCTCCCCGGCCGGTTGCCTGGATCGGGGCGCTGGTGGGGGCCTCGGCGGGCCAAATGGGTCCGAGCTGGTGGAAGGCCCACCACCTGGCCCATCACCGCCATGTCGACACTGCAGAGGATCCCCACAGCCCCCTGGCCCCTGAGCAGGGCTGGAGGGGGTTCTGGCGCTCCCAGGCCGGCTGGCTGCTGCAGCCGTCCTTCTTTCCCGCGCGCCTGCCCGCCGATGTGGAGGCCGACCCGGTGCTGCGGCTGATTGATCGTCTCCATGTGCTGCCGGCCCTGGCCCTGGGCTGGCTGTCCTACGGCCTGGGGGGCTGGCCCTTCCTGGCGGCCTATTGCCTCAGCACCACAGTTCTCTTCCATGGGGTGGCCACCGTGAATTCGGTGGCACACCTGGCCGGCGATCAGCCGTTCCGCACCCAAGACCACAGCCGTAACAACGGTTGGGTGGCCCTGCTGACCCTGGGGGAGGGCTGGCACAACCTGCACCATGCCTTTCAGGCCTCGGTACGGCAGGGATACACCCTGGACCAGGGCCAGGTGCGGCGACTGCCCGACCCCACCTACGCCTTCATCCGCCTGCTGGAGCGCTTCGGCCTCGCCTCCCGTTTGATTCTTCCCAGCCAGGCCGATCTGCTGGATCGCGCTCGCCGGCCAGAGCGCCCCACTGCCCCAGCAACGACGCTGGCACGGGCCGGGATCTGAAGTCGAGCGGGTCGCTGGGGCCGTGGCGGATCACGGCATTCACCACCGTGGCCGACTGGCGGCCGTTGTTGATCGCTCCGTGGGGAACGCCGGGGGGGATCCGCACCATCACCGGTTCGTCCTCCCGCAGGGTGATTCGCTCGAGGCGAGCGTTCTGGAGCACCACCAGATCAAGCCAACCGCGCAGCAGGATGAGCTGGTCGGTCTGGTGACGATGGCAAAACAGCTCCCAGGGTGCCCAGGGGCCAGCTCGGCGATCAGGGTTTCGTGGCTGGTCTGGGCCTCGCAAAAGGTGGTGCGGCCGGCGCTGACGCGCTCGAGCCGAAGGATTTCCACGCGACGGGACTGGGCCATGGCGGCGACGGATGCTGAGTTCATCAAGACTGATGACAGCGACCGCCAACGGGCGGATTGTTTGCTACAGAACGCTTCTGTGGTCAGGGATCCCTGGGTCGCCCTCCCCATGCCCATTCGACCCAGCCCATGCCGGCGGATCCGTGGCGAGGAACGATGGAAACGGGCCGTGCTGGACTCGAACCAGCGACCGTGCGATTAGAAGTCGCATGCTCTATCCAGCTGAGCTAACGGCCCACCCGGGCAGCCTAAGGTGAGCGGCTGCGCAACCCTCTTCCATGGCGGCCATCCGGCTCGGCAACGACCAGAAAGCGGACCTGGTGGAGCGCTACCGGCGGGGCGAGGCCACCCAGGACCTGGCGGCAGCCTTTGGCTGCAGTCCCAACACCGTGATCCGTCTGGTCAAGGGGGCCTTGGGGGAAGATCTCTATGGGCAGCTCAAACGGCAGCGAGGCTCCAGGGGCACGCTCTCCACCCGGGTCGTGGCCGCTCCAGGTACGACCACCCCTGAACCTGCAGCGCTGGCTGCAGGCGGCGACGCTGCCTTCGTTCCTGCTGACGAGGACAACATCGCGGACCTCGACGCCGACGGGGACGACGACGCCACCCCTGGGGTGCTCGCCATCGACGATGCCGATGATTTCGGCGCCGAGGACAGCGACGAGGGGGTGGACGACGGCGAGCTCGAAGACAGCGACGAGGAACCAGACGCTGGCGGGGTCCGTGCCGAATGGGGCGGCCTCGATCGCGACCGGGAGGCGAACATCTTCGTGACCGTGCCAGTGGGGGTGGCCCTGGAGGATCGCCCGCCCGCCACCTGCCGGCCCCTGGAGGCCGCCCCCCTGCCAGACAGCCTCTACATGCTGGTGGACAAGACAGTGGAACTGCAGACCCGCCCGCTCAGCGACTTCCCAGAGCTCGGGCCCCTGCCCGATGGGGAGCAGCGGCGCCAGGCCCTGGTGGTGTTCGCCAATCCCCGCCAGGCCAAGCGGCACTGTGGCCGCACCCAGCGGGTGATCAAGCTGCCCGACAGCCAGGTGATCCACCGCACCGCCCCCTACCTGCTGGGCCAGGGCATCACCCGGCTGGTGCTGGAAGGAGCCGTCTACTCCCTGCCCGGTTCCTGATCGGAGCCGGGCATCAGCAGGGCGGTGGCGGTGCCGCCGCTGATCACCCCCACCACCAGGGCCACCCCCACCATGAAGCCGGTGGGCAGAGGAACGGTACGGCCGAAACCCAGCCAGAGGCTGGGACGGTCGTTGAGGTTCTGGGCCCCCAGGCAGAGGATCAGCAGCAGCAGCAGGCCGCCGCCGAGGCTGGTAAGCAGCAGGCGCAGACGCAGTAGCACAGGCGAGGCCGGTTCGATGGTCTGAGTCTGCCTGGTGGTGCGCCGGCTTCGATAGCGCTCCGTTCGGCTCGCGCTGGCCCTCGGCCTAGTGCCGTGGTTCCCCCTCGTGCAGGAGGGCGTAGAGATCGCGGCGCGGCAGGCCGGTTTCGGCCGCCAACTGCCGGGCGGCGTCGCGGCTGCTGAGGCCCGCCGCCACCCGCTCAACCAGTTGTTTTTTGAGGTCGGCCTCGCTCCAGCGTGGGAGGTCTGGGGCAGGGGCGCCCCCCAGCACCAATGTGCATTCCCCCCGGGGCGGCACCCGCCGGAAGTGTTCCAGGGCCGCGCTCACCGTGGGGCCGATCTGCTCTTCATGGCGCTTGGTGAGCTCCCGGGCCACCTGGAGCGGGCGGTCTCCGAGCAGATCGAGCAGATCCTCCAGCAGCTCGACCAGCCGATGCGGCGCTTCGAACAGCACCAGGGTGCGGGGTTCAGCCGCCAGCTCCTGCAACGCCTGGCGCCGCGGGCCGGACCTGGCGGGCAGGAAGCCCTCAAAGCAGAAGCGGCCACAGGGCAGGCCGCTGCTCACCAGGGCGGTGGTGACGGCGCAGGGTCCCGGAATGCAGATCACTGGCAGGCCGGCGGCGCGGACGGCGGCCACCAGCAGCTCGCCGGGATCGGAAATGCCGGGCAGGCCGGCGTCGCTGATCACCGCCAGGCTTTCGCCGGCTTCGAGGGCCGCCACGAGTTCCGGCACCCGGGCCTGCTGGTTGTGCTGGTGGAAGCTGACCAGCCGGCCGCGAATGGCAAAACCCGCCAGCAGCTGGCCGCTGTGGCGGGTGTCCTCGCAGGCGATCCGGTCGACCCCCTCCAAGACGAAGCGGGCCCGGGGGGAGAGATCGCCTCGGTTGCCGATCGGGGTGCCGACCAGATACAGCACCCCGGCGGCGGGCTCAGACGGCGACGGGTTCCTGGAGGACACCGCGCAGGGTGAGGTTGATGCGGCCGCGGTTGTCAATCTCGCGCACCCGCACCGTGACCGGATCGCCCACCTTCACCACGTCTTCGACTTTTTCGACCCGGGCTTCGGAGAGCTGGGAGATGTGGATCATCCCCTCCTTGCCGGGCAGAATCTCCACGAAGGCACCGATCGGGATCACCCGGGTGACGGTGCCGCTGAACTGCTCGCCTTCGCTGATCCGACGGGTGAGTCCCTCGATGATCCGCTGGGCTTCGTCGGCGGCGGCGCCGTCGTGGCTAGCGATCGTGACGATGCCGCCGTCCTCGATGTCGATCTTGGTGTTGGTGCGCTCGGTGATGCCCTTGATCGTGCGGCCGCCGGGACCGATCACGGTGCCGATCAGCTCGGGGTCGATGCGGAAGCTGAGCAGGCGCGGCGCGTGGGGCGACATGGTGTCGCGGGGCTTGTCGATCGCTTCGAGCATTTTCTCGAGGATGTGCAGCCGGGCCGGCCTGGCCTGGTTGACGGCCTCGGCGATGGTCTTGACCGCCAGACCGGCGATCTTCATGTCCATCTGCAGGGCGGTGATGCCCTTCTCGGTGCCGGCCACCTTGAAGTCCATGTCGCCGAGGAAGTCCTCGATGCCCTGGATGTCGGTGAGGATGCGCACCTCCTCGCCCTCCTTGATCAGGCCCATGGCGGCGCCGCTGACCGGTGCCTTGAGCGGCACGCCGGCATCCATCAGCGCCAGGGTGCTGCCGCAGACCGAGCCCATCGAGGTGGAGCCGTTGGAGCTAAGGCACTCCGAGACGACCCGAAGCACATAGGGGAAACCCTCCTTGGCGGGAAGCACGGGGATCAGGGCCCGCTCGGCCAGGGCACCGTGGCCGACTTCGCGGCGGCCGGGGGAGCGCATCGGCCGGGTTTCGCCGACGGAGTAGGGCGGGAAGTTGTAGTGGTGGAGGTAGGTTTTCTCGCCCAACGGGTTGAGGTCGTCCATCTCCTGGGCATCGCTCGGGGTGCCGAGGGTGGCGCAGGAGAGCACCTGGGTGAGGCCGCGCTGGAACAGGCCGGAACCATGCACCCGCTTGGGCAGAACCCCCACGGCGGCGGTGATCGGCCGAACCTCATCGAGGTTGCGGCCGTCGACGCGCTTGCCTTCGCTGAGGATCTGGGCCCGCATCAGCTTCTTGGTGAGCGCCTTGTAGGTGTTGCCCAGGGCCTTGCCGTTGCTGGCCAGACGGATCGGGTCGGTGTCGGCCAGATCGGCGATCTTGCTGGCCACCTCGGCCTTGAGGGCATCGAGCTTGCCGTCGCGTTCGGCCTTGGTCTGGGAGAACTGCTTGAGCACCTCGCCGATGCCGCCGGAGCATTCCTGGGCGAGGAAATCGGCCAGGGTGGGATCTTCGACGGGGTTATCGGGGATCACCTGCTCGATGCCCAGGTCGGCGAGCAGTTGTTGCTGGGCCTTGATCAGCTCACCCACCGCCTCGTAGCCGAAGTCGATGGCCTCGATCACGTCCTGCTCGGGCAGCTGGTTGGCGCCCGCTTCCACCATCACCACGCCGGCCGGGGTGCCGGCCACAACCAGATCGAGCTCGCTGCGCTCGATCTCGCGGTAGCTGGGGTTGAGCACGAAGTCGTCGCCGAGCAGGCCCACCCGCACGGCCGCCATCGGGCCATAGAAAGGAAGCCTGGCCAACAGGCAGGCGATCGAAGCACCGGTGACTGCCAGCACGTCGGGGGGCACCCGCTCATCGAGCGAGAGGGTGGTGGCGACCACCTGGAGGTCGTCCCGCAGCCAGGCGGGGAAGAGGGGGCGCAGGGGCCTATCGATCAGCCGGGTGGTGAGGATGGCCCGTTCGGGGGGGCGCCCCTCGCGGCGGAAGAAGCTGCCGGGGATGCGCCCGGCGGCGTAGAGGCGCTCCTCGTAGTCGCAGGTGAGGGGGAGAAAATCGATGCCTTCCCGGCCCTTGGCGCGGGTGGCCGTGACCAGCACGGAGGTGTCACCGCATTCCACCAACACCGCACCGCCCGCCTGGGGGGCGAACAACCCTGTGGTCAGTCGGATCTCCCGACCATCGAAGGAGACCAACTGAGTTTTTCCTGGCACGTCTGCTTATGTCCGTTTTGTTGTCGGTATCGATTGTCGCATTCGGGGTTCCAAGGCCCTAGCTGGCGAACCCCAGCCAACGGGAGCTTCGGCCTGGAGGGGTTCTCGGCCGGAGCTGGAGACGGCCAAAAAAAGGGTGGCTGTGGCCACCCTTTTCGCTGCTCTGATTTGAACTGCTGTGAGTTGAAGGTCCAGCTTCTACCAGCTGGATTTGGTGACGCCGGGGAGCAGACCCTTGTGGGCCATCTCCCGCAGCTGGTTGCGGCATAGGCCGAAATCCCGGTAGTAACCGCGGGGCTTGCCGGTTGCCCAGCAGCGGTTGCGCACCCGGTTGGCGGCGCTGTTGCGGGGCAGGCCCTGGATCTTGCGGTGAACCTCCAGGCGCTCCATCGGACCGGGGGCGGCTTCGAAGGCGGCCATCAGGGCAGCGCGCTTGACGGCGAAGCGAGCCACGATTTTTTTGCGCTTGACGTCGCGCGCGATCATCGACTTCTTCGCCATGCGGCTGCTGTGCTGGTGCGGTGATCGTTCACCTTAACGCGCCGTTGGGCCGTGGTCCGGGTGGCTGGGGCAGAGGTCGGCGAGGGGGCAGCCGGCGCAGGCGGGTTTGCGGGCGGTGCAGACGGCCCGGCCGTGGAAGATGATCCGGATCGAGAAGTTCTCCCATTCCGGCTGGGGCAGCAGCTTCATCAGTTCCGGTTCGATCCGGCGCGGCTCGCTCTGTTTGGTGAGGCCAAGCCTGCTGCTGAGGCGGCGCACGTGGGTGTCAACGGTGACGCCGGCGTTGATGCCGAAGGCGTGGGCCAGCACCACGTTGGCGGTTTTCCTGGCGACGCCGGGCAGCTCCAGGAGCTCCGCCATGCTGGCCGGCACCGCACCGCCATGGCGCTCCACCAGCAGGCGGGAGGAGGCCACGATGTTCTTTGCCTTGTTGCGGAAAAAGCCCGTGGATCGGACGTAGGGCTCCACCGCGTCACTGTCCACGGCAGCGGCCGCCGCCGCATCGCAGAAGCGCTCGAACAGGGCCGGGGTCACCCGGTTGACACGCTCATCAGTGCACTGGGCCGAGAGCATGGTGGCCACCAGCAGCTCCCAGGGGGTGCGCCAGTCGAGGGAGCAGGTGGCGTGGGGGTAGAGCTGGCCCAGGCGCTCCAGGATCAGCGGCGCCCGCTGGCGCGCCGTTGGGAAACGGGGCACCTCAGCGGCCGAGCAGTTGCTGCACCACCGAGAGCTGGCTGGTGTCCTTGACGATCAGCACGGCGCTGAGGCCGACCAGCAGCAGGAAGCCCGATTGCATGAACACCAGTTGGAGGCGCTGGGGCAGGGGGCGTCCCCGCAGGCCTTCGATCAGCAGCAACAGGAACTGGCCGCCATCCAGCAAGGGCAGCGGCAGGGCGTTGATCACGGCCAGGTTGATCGAGATCAGCGCCGTGAACAGAAAGAGGCTGCCGCCGCCGCTTTTGGCCAGGGAGGCTCCCATCTCAACGATCTTCACGGGCCCGGACATCTGGGGGGCCGTTTCACGGAACCGGGTGACCAGGGCGACGAAGCCATCGACCGTGCGGCGGGTGAGCTGCACGAAGACGCGGTTGGCCTGGCCGATCACCTCCAGGGGCCCCCGGGCCGGCCGGAAGGCCTCGCTGCCATTCGGCTGCAACTGGGCGCCGATGCGGCCGATGCCGTTGTTGTTGTCGGGGGTGAGGCTGAGGCTGAGCCTCTGGTCGCCCCGGGCGGCCACCAGGGCCAGGGACCGGCTGGGGGCAGCCTTGATGTCGGCGACCAGATTGGCCACGGCGGCCTGGCCGCCGGCCACCTCCACGCCGCCGAGGCTGAGGATCCTGTCCCCGGCCAGCAGGCCGGCGGCGGCGGCGGGTTGGCCGGGCTGCACGGCGGCCACCACCACACCGGGGCTGGCACTGAAGCCGGCCGGCACGCCGACCAGGGCGCCCTGGGCCACCAGCACGGCCCAGGCCAGCAGCAGATTGGCGAGCACGCCGGCGGCGATCACCAGGGCCCGCTGGCTGAGCGGACGGTTGCGCAGCAGATCGGGGTCATCGGCGGGGATGGCGCTGTCTTCGTCGTCGTCAGGGAAGGCCACGAAGCCGCCGAGCGGGATGGCCCGCAGGGCGAACTGCACCCCCCGGCGCTGGCGCTCCAGCAGCACCGGCCCGAAGCCGATCGAGAAGCCGCTGACCCGAATGCCCTGCCAGGTGGCGGCGAAGAAGTGGCCGGCCTCATGCACCACGATCAGGATCGCCAGGATCGCCAGTGCCGAGAGAACGCCCATTCAGTCCGGGGGATTGGGCTTTCATTCTGGGGGTTGTGCCGCCGCAGCGTTCCCTGCGGCCGTTGCGCCGCTGGCGCGGCAACACGGCCTGCGGGAGCGCTGCGTCGGCACCCCAGGCTTCGGAAGACCAACCCCCCCTTCGCTGCAGGGCGCCTTGGAGGGTGTTGGAGTCTCGCGGGCCGAGGACGGCGGGAATCCGCCCGAGGCCCCATCCCCCAGGCATCCAAACCGCGTCACACCCCCAGCACCGGCCATGAGGCCCGGAGCCGTGAGCCCGGAGGCGGCCTTGCGGCGCAGCCGCTCAGCCGCCGGAGGGCTCACGGCTCCGGGCCGATCCGATCGGTGCCGAAATACGGCACCAGCGCCGGCGGGAGCAGCACGCTGCCATCGCCCTGCTGGCCGGTTTCGAGCAGGGCGGCCATGGTGCGGCCAACGGCCAGGCCGCTGCCGTTGAGGGTGTGCAGCAGGCGGGTCCTCTTGCCTTCCTTGAGGCGGATGGCGGAGCGCCGCGCCTGGAAATCACCGCAGGTGCTGCAACTGGAGATCTCTCGGTAGGCCCCGGCCCCCGGCATCCACACGTCCAGGTCAAAGGTGCGGGCGGCGGAGAAGCCGAGATCGCCGGTGCAGATGTCGAGCACCCGGTAAGGAAGGTCGAGGGCCTGCAGCACCGCTTCGGCATCGGCGGTGAGCTGGGCGTGGGCCTCCTCGGATTGCTCGGGGTGGCAAAACCAGTAGAGCTCCACTTTGTTGAACTGGTGCAGGCGAATCAGACCGCGGGTGTCGCGGCCGTAGGAGCCGGCCTCGCGGCGGAAGCAGGGGGTGTAGGCGGCGTACTTGAGCGGCAACTGCTCGGCGGGGATCAGCTCGTCGCGGTGCAGGGAGGTGATCGGCACCTCGGCGGTGGGGGTGAGCCAGAGGTCGTCGTCGGCGCAGCGGAAGCTCTCCTCGGCGAACTTGGGCAACTGGCCGGAGCCGGTGAGGCTGGCGGTGTTCACCAGGATCGGCGGCATCACCTCGCGATAGCCGCGTCGGCCGTGCAGGTCGAGCATGAAGCTGATCAGGGCCCGCTCCAGCCGGGCGCCCTGGCCCAGCAGGGTGATGAAGCGGCTCTGGGCGATGCGCACGGAGCGCTCGGTGTCGAACAGGCCGAGGCGCTCGGCGATCAGCCAGTGCTCCTCAAGGGCAGGCTCGCCTGCCGCGGGCAGCCGCGGGGTACCCCAGTGGCGGAGCTCGACGTTGTCGGCTTCGGAGCGGCCCTCCGGGCAGAGCGGTGAGGGCAGGTTGGGGAAGGCGAGGAGCTGGTCGTGCAGGCGGGTTTCGAGGATCTTCTCCTCCTCTTCGAGCACCCCCACCTGCTGCTTGAGCCGGTTGCCCTGGTCGCGCAGGGTCTGGATGGCCGGGCTGTGGGGCGCTTCGCCGGAGCGGATCAGCTCCCCCACCTGGCGCCCTACCCGGTTGCCCTCGGCCTGGAGGGTGCTGCGCTGTTGCTCCAGGTCGCGCTCCTGGCGCGCGACCATCTGCAGGGCGGTGAGATCGAGCTTCAGGCCGCGGCGGCCGAGCTCCTCGACAATCCGCTCAGGGGTGTCGCGCACCAGGCGCTGATCCAGCACGGCCCAACCGGCAAGGTCAGTGGGGAGCTTAAGGGTGAGCCCCCGGGCCTCAGAGCACCTGGATCACTTCGCTCACTTCGGGTATCTCTTCCCGCAACTTGCGCTCGATGCCCATCTTCAGGGTCATGGTGCTGCTAGGGCAGGAGCCGCAGGCGCCCTGCAGGCGCACCTTCACCACAGGGCCGTCGATCTCGACGATCTCGACGTTGCCGCCGTCGGCCATCAGGTAGGGGCGCAGCTCATCAAGCACCCGCTCGACGTTCTCGACGGTGAGGGCGCGGGGGTCGGTGGCCTCGGCAGCGAGCGGGGCGGTGGAGGTTTCGAGGGTCATGGGTTGGAGCATGAACGGGCTTGGAGCGAGCTTAGGAGCCTGATCAGCGGATCAGCCCACGGCTTGCACGTGCTCTCCGTAGGCCACCAGGGTGCGATCGGCGCTGAGCAGCCCCAGGCCTTCCACCCGGGCCTGCACCACCAGCAGGCGGTCGAAAGGATCGCGGTGGATCCAGGGCAGGTGCTGAACGGCCAGCGCGTGTTCGGCGCGCACTGGCAGTTCGCGGAATCCCTGACCAAGCAGGCCCAGCCGCAGGGCGGCAGCCTCCACCTGGAAATCGGCACGCCCGAGGGAGGATTTGAAGGCCACCTCCCACAGGCTCACCACGCTGAGCACCAGCGGTTGGGCCGGATCTGCCAGCAGGCTCAACGCGGCAGCAGGCAGCCGCTTCGGTTCGATCGCCCACCAGAGCAGCATCTGGGTGTCGAGCAGCAAAGGTTGAGGTTCGGTGCGGGTCACGGCAGCCGGATCAGCCGAACAGGTCGTCGATCTCGCCGGCGAAATCGGCCTTGAGATCCATGGGCGCCACCGCGGAACCCTGCAGGAATCCACCGCGCCGGGCTTCTGGAGTGGTTTCCACCGGCACCAGGCGCACGAGGGGACGGCCGGCCTTGGCAATCACCACCTCCTGGCCGTCGAGGGCCTGGGCCACATAGCGGGAGAGGTGGGTCTTGGCGTCGTGAAGGTTCACCTGCATGGCTTTGATCCAGAGTGGAGCTAGTTTAGTTTGCTCCTGGCTAAGTCGAGGGATGGTGGCCGGATCCATCGCCAGCGGGACAGGGGCCGCTGGCAGGCGCGGGGCATCGCCGAGCCAGCGCTCACCCCGCCAGGCCGTCGAATAGCTCCCCAAGGGGGAGGTCGAAATCGTCACCAAGGGTGATCGCTCCGGCCATGGCACTTGCCAGCCTCCACGACCTGAAGCTCCTATTTTGGGCAGCAGGGCTTCCTTCAGGCGAGTGTTCGTCCGAGTCGGTCCGCTGCTCTGAGGGCGGCGACTACGGCGGTGGCCGTCACGGCAAAAGGTTCATTGTGGCTGGTCTCACCGGGGATCACGCTGCGGGTGGCAATGGTGCGCACCTGGTTCTCGTCATCCGCATCGATGCCCACCTCGGCCAGCGTCGTCGGCAAACCCACGGCACGGCAGTAGCGCAGGATTTCCATCACTTCGCTCTGGGGCTGGCCCTCCAACACCAGCTGGGTGTGGAGGCCGAACGCCACCTTCTCGCCGTGCAGGTTGCCATGGCTGCCTGGCAGTTCGCTGATGCCGTTGTGCACGGCATGGGCGACGGCGAGGCCTCCGCTTTCGAATCCCAGGCCGGAGAGCAGGTTGTTGGCCTCCACCAGCCGCTCAAGTGCCGGCGAGGTGACCTGGGCGTCCACGGCGGCGCAGGCGGCGGGGCCATCGGCCAGAAGGATGTCGCAGCAGAGTTTGGCCAGGGCGGTGCCCGTGGTGGTGGGGAGCCCTCCCACGGCGTTGGTTTTGTGGCTCTGGCGCACGGTGCGGGCTTCGAACCAGGTGGCCAGGGCATCGCCGATGCCCGACACCAGCTGCCGCCTGGGCGCACGGGCCACCACCTCGGTGTCCACCAGCACCAGCAGCGGATGGCGGTTGAAGAAGCGGAACCCCTCGACCGCGCCCTCCTTGGTGTACACGACCGAAAGGGCGCTGCAGGGTGAATCGGTGCTGGCCAGTGTCGGTGTGATCACCGCCGGCAGCTGGAGCTGATCAGCTACGGCACGGACGGTGTCTGAGGTCTTGCCGCCGCCGGCCCCCACCACGGCACAGAACGGTTGCCCCGAGCCGGCGGCGACGAGCCGGTCGATTTCCGCGACACTGCATTCGCCACCGAAGGCGATCACCGTCGGCCACAGCCCGACCGGGGGCAGCACCTCCTCCCAGATCGGTTGTAGTTCACGCCTGGCGGTGCCGGCGGCGATGAACAGAATGGGCCCCTCCAGGCCCAGCCGCTCCAGCTCCCGACCGAGTTCCCAGGTGGCGCCGGGTCCCTGCACATAGCGCCCCGGGCTGGCGAAGACGGTCAGAGGACGGTGATGCATGCAGATCACCCGATCGGTCCAGGCCATGGCGGGAGTAGAGCGGCGTTGATGGCTCCCTAGGATCTCAGGCTTGAGTTCACTGCGCCCAAGCCGGGAATCAACCACCGCATGACCGACGTTCCCGTCCAGCGGATCCGCAACTTCTGCATCATTGCCCACATCGACCACGGCAAATCGACCCTGGCGGATCGCTTGCTGCAGGAAACCGGCACGGTGGCGGCGCGGGACATGCAGGCCCAGTTCCTCGACAACATGGAACTGGAGCGGGAGCGGGGCATCACGATCAAGCTGCAGGCCGCCCGGATGGAATACACCGCCGCCGACGGGGAGCGTTACATCCTCAACCTGATCGACACGCCCGGGCACGTGGATTTCTCCTACGAGGTGAGCCGCAGCCTGCAGGCCTGCGAAGGGGCGCTGCTGGTGGTGGATGCCAGCCAGGGGGTGGAGGCGCAGACGCTGGCTAATGTGTATCTGGCGCTTGAGAACGAGCTGGAGATCATTCCGGTGCTCAACAAGATCGACCTGCCTGGCGCCGATCCGGAGCGCATCAAGGAGGAGATTGAATCGATCATCGGACTCGATACCTCCAAGGCGATCGATTGTTCCGCCAAGACCGGCCTGGGGGTGCCTGAGATACTGCAGGCTGTGGTGGACCGGGTACCGCCGCCGGCCGATCGGGTGGATGAACCCCTGCGGGCCCTGATCTTCGACTCCTACTACGACGCCTACCGCGGCGTGATCGTGTATTTCCGGGTGATCAGTGGCTCGATCGCCAGGAAGGACAAGGTGCTGCTGATGGCCAGCAAAACCAGCTACGAACTCGACGAAGTGGGCGTGATGGCGCCCGACCAGCGCCAGATGGAGAGTCTCCATGCCGGCGAGGTGGGCTATCTGGCGGCCTCGATCAAGGCAGTGGCCGATGCCCGCGTCGGCGACACGATCACCCTGCTGGCCAATCCGGCGGACGAGCCCCTGCCGGGCTATGCCGAGGCCAAGCCGATGGTGTTCTGCGGCCTCTTCCCCACCGACGCCGATCAGTATCCGGATCTGCGTGAAGCGCTCGACAAGTTGCAGCTCTCCGATGCGGCCCTGAAATACGAGCCGGAAACCAGCAGCGCCATGGGCTTCGGCTTCCGCTGCGGCTTCCTTGGCCTCTTGCACATGGAGATCGTGCAGGAGCGGCTGGAGCGGGAGTACAACCTCGACCTGATCGTCACGGCGCCTTCGGTGATCTATCAGGTGAACATGATCGACGGCAGCACCTTGATGGTGGACAATCCGGCCACACTGCCCGATCCACAGAAGCGCGAATCGATCGAGGAGCCCTATGTGAAGCTGGAGATCTACACCCCAAACATCTACAACGGCACCTTGATGGAGCTGTGCCAGGAGCGGCGGGGCGAGTTCATCGACATGAAGTACATCACCACCGATCGGGTGACGTTGCACTACGAGATGCCCCTGGCCGAGGTGGTGACCGATTTCTTTGATCAGATGAAGAGTCGCACCAAGGGCTACGCCTCGATGGAATACAGCCTGATCGGCTATCGCAAGAACGAACTGGTGCGCCTCGATGTGCTGATCAACGCCGAGAAGGCCGATCCGCTCACAACGATCGTGCATCGCGACAAGGCCTACAACGTGGGCAAGGGGCTGGTGGAGAAGCTCAAGGAACTGATTCCGCGCCAGCAGTTCAAGATCCCGATCCAGGCCTCGATCGGCAGCCGAATCATTGCGTCGGAAAGCATCAGCGCGATCCGTAAGGATGTGCTGGCCAAGTGCTACGGCGGTGACATCTCCCGCAAGAAGAAACTGCTGCAGAAACAGGCCAAGGGAAAGAAACGCATGAAGGCGATGGGCCGGGTGGACGTGCCCCAGGAGGCCTTCATGGCGGTGCTGAAGCTCAACCAGTAGCCCTGAAGCTCAACCCTTGAAGCTGGCCAGATCGATCGCGGCCGGCAGGTCTGGCCGCAGGCGTTTCGAACCCGCTTTCAGCAGCTCCACCAGCACCAGGTCCGGCGCCAGCACCCAGTTGCCGGGTTCAGCGGCCATCGCGATCCTCGGGGCTGACGCCTGAGCGATTTCAGTACCCTGGAATTCACCTGGCGGTTGGTCCATAACGCTGGCAGCTCAGGCTCAGGGCCCATCGCCAGTCCTGCAGACGCTGCAGTTGCCCTGGGAGTTGCGGCTCAACGCCGATCAGTTCGAGTTGGTTTGCCAGGCCAATCCCGATGCGGTGTTCGAACTCACGGCTGATGGCCAACTGATCGCCATGACCCCCACCGGCAGCGAAACAGGCGCCCGCAATGGCGCGCTGGAGCGGCCACACCCGAGCGCCTCGCCGACGCAGAAACCCTGGAGGGCGGCGAACTGTTCGCGGGCCTGGCGCTGGATCTGGCCCCGATCTGGGAGTTTTGAGCAGGGCAGACTGCAGAGCGAGCAGGGTCTTCTCCATGCCACCGCCATCAGCAAATGGGAGAGCCTGCCTGACTGGAACCCGAAGCTGGCGGCCACGCTCAGCCGAGTACTGCGCTGGCTGATCGCTCCGTAGCCGGCTCTGCCAACGAGCTGAAGAGGAATCCCTAGGCCAGGCCCAGATCGATCGCCACGCTGCGCAGGGTTTGGCCCCGGTCCAGAGCATGGAGTGGTTCAGCAGGGCTGAGGCATCAGGTGGGCGTCGACGTAGTCGATTCCCCTCCCAATAGGTTGGTGGGTGTCGATCAGGGTCAACATGTCCTGATGGTCAGCCATCACCACGGTGGGCATTGTGCCCAGCAGGCTGAGCACGGTCTGCCGATTTTCAAGGGTGCCGCAGGCCAGCTCCCCGATCACCCAGGGATGGATGGCGACCTGACCTGCTTCAAGGTGAGTGGTCAGCTCCCTGCTGGTGCCACGCAGGTAATCGATCCAGATCGACGTATCGACCAGGATCAAATCGGTTCGCTCCGGCTGCGTGGGATGGCATCGAGCCTGGGCTCGGAACCGGCCAGGGGGCAAGGCGGCTGGCCCCTTCGCGTTGGACGAAGGCTTTGAGTGACTCGCGAATCAACAGCGTGCGCTCGCTGATTCCACTGAGCTGCTGGGCCTTGCTCAGGAGTTCGTCGTCGAGGGTGACGGTGGTGCGCATGCCTGACGGGGACTTGCCTCGTTGCGCATCAACTCTGGCATCGTTTGATGCGGCTTTATTGTTGTTGCCGCCCGACCGGCAGAATTGGAACCACAAACTCCATAAAGGCGGCGGATTTGGCAGCGATCAGGCGATTTCTTGCGGGAACCAGCCGAGAGTTTCTTCCTGTTTGGGCCCCCGACACTGGCAAGTCAGCCTGGGTGCGCCCGGTTCACGGCACGGCCTGAACGGTTGCGGGAGCGGCTGGCGGGTGAACCCGGCATCACCACGGTGGTGATCGGTGAGGTGCAGAAGGTGCCGGCGCTGCTGGATGTGGTGCATGCCCTGGTGGAGGAGCAACCCGGGCTTCGCTTCGTGCTGTCCGGATCCAGCGCCCGCAAACTGCGCCGGGGCAGCTGGAACCTGCTGGCCGGGCGGCTGGTGGCGGCATCGATGCATCCGTTTCTGGCGGCGGAACTGGGGAACGAGTTCAGCCTGGAGCGCGCTCTGCGCATCGTCCTGGTGCCCTTGGTGTGGGAAGCCGCTGAGGCGGAGAAAACTCTGCGGGCCCATGCCTCGCTCTAGCTCCGGGAGGAGGTGCAGGCCGAGGCCCTGGTGCGGGATCTGGGCTACTTCGCGAGGTTTCTTGAGGCGATCAGCTTCTCGCATGGCTCCACCATCAACCTTTCGGCTGTGGCCCGGGAGTGCCAGGTGGGCAGGAAAACGGTGGAGAGTTACCTGGGCATCCTGGGGGATCTGCTGCTGGTCTTTCGGGTGCCTGTGTTCTGCCGGCGAGCCAAGCGCCAACTGGTGGCCCATGAGAAGTTCTTCTATGTCGATACCGGCGCGTTCCGCTCGCCGAAGCCGGCAGGTCTGCTGGATGCCCCGGCGGAGATCGAGGGGATGGCGCTGGAGGGATTGGTGGCCCAGCACCTGCTGGGCTGGATCGCCTACCGGGACAGCGACGATCCACTTTTTTTGGCGCACCAAGGCGGGCCGGGAGGTGGATTTCGTGGTGCATGGCTCCGACACCTTCGCAGCCCCGGAGGTGAAGCGCAGTCGACAGGTGCACCCCGGCGATCTGAAGGCCTTCCAGTCCGACTATCCGAAAGCCACGGTGGCCGTGCTGCATCAGGGCCCGGAACCCCTGCGGATCGATGGGATTCTCTGCCTTCCCTGCGGCGACTCTTTGCAGGGGTCTCGATCCGCAAGCCCCGCTGCCGATCAGTTGATCAAGATGATGCGGGTTTTGCTGGAGATGCCGTTGCGGGTCATCGGGTTGGCGGCGTTGGCATCCCGCAGGGTGATGCCATTGTTCACCGCCTTAGTTGTCACCTCAAAGAATAGCCCACCATCAGCCAGTCTGACATGGGACGCAGATAGGACTCGCTTAGATCCACTATGTCTACTTTATGGCCTTGGTGGTCTTTGTGGATTTTTTGACGTGTTCGAGGTGCCCTTGATCCGGAACTGAACTGCCTGTTGTCAACGCCGTCGCCTACGCAATTTTAACTATGCAGTTGAGCGCTACGTTGGACAACAGCAGCTTGCGGTTCTGTTCCTGGTTGAGGGTGCTGATTACCGTGGCCAGGCCGGCTTCGGAGGATTCACGGGCTTCGAGGCTCTCACCCTGGAAAGCGGCAATGAGCTTGCCGAGGGTGGTGCGGCTGGCCAGGACCACCAAGCCGAGGATCACGGTGAGGATCATGAAAAGGGCCATCGCCAGGGAGAAGCCCGCCTGGTTGGCCAGGATCCAGGCCTGGAAAGGTCTTGAGCTGATCAGCAGGAGCCGAATTCACGCACGCATTGATCGAGAGATTCTTGAGAAATCTCTCATCATTTGTAGTTTCCAATAGGTTTTCAGATTCTTGGCCCTGACCAGTCCTGGCGGAATCCAACCTGGCAGTGGGGAAACCCGCCCAGCCCTTGCCGGGGTGTTCAACCGCCGAACTCTTCCAGCAGGGCGAGCAGGGCGCTCAGCTGCCGTCGGTGGATAGGGGTGGGCTGGAGTTGGAAGCGGGTCGCCAGTTGAGCTTCGACAAGAACGAGCGCCATGCCGGCAGCGATGGAGCCGAGCCCGAAGGGCTGGGGGATTCCAATGGAGTGACCGGGAGGGAGAACGGCAGGGCCGTCACTGGCGGAAACGGTGCTTTGAGATTCACGCCAAGGGGAGCAATTCGCTCGAATTGAATTATAGTACAGATATACTAGCAGTGATAGGTGGCGAGCCTATGCAAAAAATTGTTTCTTTGGGCTTGCTCGGCTGCCCACCTGGTGACATCTGGCCAGGGCGCGGGAACCCTGAAGCGGTGACCCGTCCAGGAGGCTGCCGATGGCATCGCGCCACGCTTTGTTCAAAACCACCGCCGCCAACAGCACCTCCGCCAACGCCTCTGTTGCAGAGGCGGGCTTCTTTCTGCCCCTTTCGTTCGGGGTGGGGCTGGTACTGCTGCTCAGCAGCCTGTCGGTGCAGACGGCCGCCCTGCACGGCACCCACCTTCACGCGGCGGAATTGCGCCAGCGCCAGGCCGACGATGCCCTGGCCTCGGCCGCCCAGCAGGTGGCCGCCCAGTTCAACGGCCCCTACCGCTGCCTGCTGTCCACCGCCTCGGCCGCCTGGCCGACCACGGGTTGTGGGCCCGGCGCCGGCCTCGCCACGCTTACCAACGCCCAACTGGGTGGCAGCCGCTACCGGCTGCTGTCGTGGCAGCCGGCCACTGGCGAGCTCAGGCTGGCTCTGGAGGGGGGGGGATCGGCCAGCCGCCAGCAGGGGCTGTTCGCCCTGCGGCTGGATCCGGCCCGGCCGACCCAGGTGCAGGGTGTGCGGAGCCTGGGCCGATGAACCTCACCGAGATCACCATGGCGATGCTGGTGTTCGCCCTGGCGGCCAACGCCTCGGTGCAGCTCTGGGGGGCGAGCGCCAGCTGGAGCCGGGCCACCGAGCAGCGCCAGGACACCCTGCGCCGCATCGATGCAGATCTGCTCCGGCGGGAGTACGCCCTGCGCCAGGCGGCCCTGGCCTGGCAGGCGGAGGCACCGGGCTGCGAGGTCGCAGCCCAGCGGCTGCGCCAACAACTCGAGGCGGACGGCGCCCCCCTGCCGGCCGGGGTGAGCCGCCAGGTGAGCACCGAGGCGGCCGCCGGGGCGAACGCCTTCTGGCTCGTTTACCGGGCCGAGCCGCTAGGGCTGGAGCGCCGCCGCCTTTTCAGCGCCTCGGCCCATGGCCTGTGCCCCCCGCCCGAGGCCGAATCCGTTCCCCTCACCGACAGCGAGGTGGGGGCATGAGCACGCGACTGAGCCAAAACGGCCGGCTGCTTCCGCGCCGCGGTGACCTGGCGGGCGGCTCCACCCTCACCGAGCTGCTGGTCACGGTGGCGGTGCTGGGCCTGCTGGCCGGGCTGGCCATCCAGGCGGGCAGCGAGAGCCTGGCGCGGCAGCGGCTGGAGGCGGCGACGCGGCGGCTGGCCCAGGGCATCGAACGCGGTCGGGCCGAAGCGCTCCAGCGGGGCGAGCCCTGCGGCCTGAGCCTCTCGGAGCAGGGCTGGCAGCCACCGGAGGCCGGCAGCCTCACCGCCTGCAGCACCACTGTGCTGGAGCTGGCCGAGGGGGTGGAGAGCGGCGCGGTGTACCTCAACCACAACCTGCCGGAGGTGTTGCGCTTCAGCAGTAATGGCCTGGTGCTCGACGGCGGCACGGTGGTGCTGACCAGCGCAGGCACGCCGTTGCGCCGCTGCCTGGTGATGGCGCTGCCCCTGGGCATCGTGCGGCTGGGCCGCTACGGCGGCGGCCCCTCCGGCGCGCCGGACAGCACCCTCTGCCAGCCCGATTCCACCCTGTGACCGCGGGCCTGCCCGCCGCAGGATCACCGTTTCCTTCCCCCTGCTTCGCTCTTCTTTTTTGCTCCCTTTCGATTCCTCCCCGCCATGTCGTTGTCGCTGCCGCTGCGCTCTCCACGTCCCGGGCGCCCTTGCCAGGGCCCCCACCACCAGGGCGGCTTCTCCCTAGTGGAGCTGCTGCTGGCGATGGGCCTGGGCCTGCTGTTCTGCGGAGTGGTGATTCAGTCCTTGCTGGGGGAAGGACAGAACGCCCAGCGCTTCACCCGGCTGCTGCGGGAGCGGGCCAACCAGAGCCGCGCCCTGGCCCTGGTCCGCGCCGATCTGCAGCGGGCCACGGCGGTGGCGGCCGACCCCGAGCGCCAAGGCTCGGTGTGCGGCCTGGCGGGGCGCACGGCGGTGCTGCAGCTCAGCACACCGGAGGGGCCGATCACCTACTCGGTGGGGACGGCGCCGAGCGGCATCTGGCAGGGGCGGGTGCTGATGCGCTGCGGACCCGCCTTCGGGCTGAACGGCCAGGTGGCGGCGGGCACGGCGTTCCAGAGCCGGGTGGTGATCGACGGCCTGGCCGCCAGCGCCACCCCCTGGCAGGGCTGCGGCTCCTTGCTGGCTCCAGGCCCTGGGGCCGCCCCAGTGGACCTGAACGGTTCAGCCCGCCTGCCCTTCTCGGCCTGCCTCGACCCCAGCACCCAGCTGGTGGCCCTGCGGCTGGAGCAGCACTTCACGGCGGGCGGCGGATCCTCTCAGCGCATCGCCAGCGAGGCGGTGGCGGGTGCGGGGTAGGGGGGCGGCCATCAGGTGGCCGAACGCCCTGTTCTTTCTCGATAACCTGTCCCTATGGCCCAGCTCGCCAAGCTTGGAGAGCAGCGCCGCCAGGAGCGAATCGCGCAATTGCGCACCGGCATGCAGCAGTTGGTGGTGGGCCAGTGGGGCTTGGAGGTGTGGCTGCACTCCTTCTGTGAAGCCTTCGGCTACGGCTCCTTGGCCCGGTCGATTGGGATGTCCGCTCGGATGTTGACCTGCTCGCCCTGGCCCCGAACCGAGCCGAGGCGGAGGGCCTGGCGGATTCCCTGCTCGCCGCCCGCCTGGCCGATGACGAAATCCCCCTCGACGCGGCTCAATGGCGGGAGCTAACGGGGCAACGACCCCTACTGGCGTGGCATCTGCCGGGATGTGCCGTGGCTAAATGACCTCGTGGCGGCGCGGCGTTGATGACCCCCCGGGTGGAGGCCTGGCTGCTGCAGGTGCGGGATGATCTGGCCATGGCCGACTCGCCTTCACTGGCGGCTTCCATGCCCAGGCGTGCCACCACGCCTGCCAGGCGGTGGGAAAGGCGCTCAAGGGACTGGTAATCGCCCTTGGCCAGGAACCGCCGCGAACCGATTCTTTAGAACGGTTTGTGGAGGCGGCGCCGGTGGCCGGCGTGGACACGGCCGCGTTTCAGGGCCTGCGCCTGAAACGTGCTGAGTCGCATGGCGAGCGCCACTCGCTCCCGGATGGCGATGAAGCCCCGCGGGACCTCTCCGATCCCCTGGATGCCGAGCAGTCCCTGGCCACTGCCTGTTTGGTGCTCTGGTGCGTGGAAGGGTTGGTTTGATCCCGTACGACAAAAGGCCGAAGCTGAGGGACACTTTGGCGATGCAGAGACCGGTGCGTTGACCTCCATCCGCCGCAGCCTCCAGGCCAGCAGCCTGCTGGCGGTGCTGGCCGGCTACGGACTGCTGCTGCTGGCAAACCGCCAGCTGGCTGCCGAAAACCGGATTGCGATCCACAACGACGGTGTCGACCAGCTGGAGCGCCAGCTCACCCTTCCGCCGACGCCCCCGTATGCGGCGGCCCTGCAGCGGCGGATCAACCAGGTGGTGAGCCCTTCGGCGCTGGTATGGCTGGAGCTGGAGCCCGGCCGGCCTTACCAAGAGCCCCGCAGCGCCGCGATTCAGATCCCCACCGGCTCGATGGGGCGGCTGCTGGCGACTGCCGGAGCCTTCGCCAAATCCAGCTTTCGGCCCAGCAGTTTTGAGATCGATGGCCGCACCTACATCAGCTCCACTCGCCTGGTGCCCGTCGGAAAAAGCGTGGCGGAGCTTTACGTGCTGGAGGATTTCAGTCTCGATGCCGATCGGGTGCGGCAGACCCAGCTGCTGCTGATCGCCTTCGCCGGCATCACCGCCCTGTTCACCAGCTTTCTGCTGCGGCTGGTGTTACGGCGGGGGCTCCGGCCGCTCGATCAGCTCGGCGCCGGCATCGCCGCGATCCAGGCCGACAGCCTGGGCCGCCAGCGCCTGGGGCAGCAGCCCCGTCCCGAGGAACTCCAACCGATCGCGCTCGCCTTCAATGCCCTGCTCGATCGCCTTGCCGCTTCGTTCGAGCGCCAGCGGGCCTTCGCCGATGGGGTGGCCCACGAGCTGCGAACACCAATCACCCTGATCAGCGGCTATGCGCGCAACCCCCAATACCTGGCCCTGATCCAGAGCGAGGCGGAGCGGATGGGGCGGCTGGTGAGCGATCTGCTCGAGATCGCCCGCGACGACACCGGCCAACTGGTGCTCAGCCGCCAGCGGCTCGATGTGGAGCAGGAGCTGCTCAAGGCCTACGAGCGGCTGGCCGGCCATGCCGGGGCGCGGCTGCGGCTGTGCCCTCCCCAGGAGGGCACAGCCCTGGAGGCCTCGGGCGACGGCGACCGGCTGCAGCAGTGCCTCACCAACCTGGTGGAGAACGCCCTGAAGCACACGCCTGGCGATGCCTTGATCGAATTGTTCGCCACCCCCGCCGATGCCGCCACCGACAGTTCCGCCGCCGTGGTGGTACACGTGAGGGACCGGGGAGCGGGCGTGCCCGATGCAGAGAAGGAGAGGATCTTCGAGCGCTTCGTGCAGGGGAGCAGCAGCCCGGCCACCCAGGCGGCCCGCCGGGGTGGCGGCATTGGCCTCTCGGTGGTGCGGCTACTGATGCGGCGGATGGGTGGCGAGGCGCGGGTGGTGGACGGGACGGGCGGTGGCGCCGATTTTCAGCTGAGCCTGCCTCGCTTCACTCCTTCAGAGCCCCCTCCTTCAGCATGAATCCCACGCCGCGCACGGTGTGGATCAGGGTGGGCAGGCCGGGAGTTTCGATCTTCTTGCGCAGATAACGGATGTAGACATCGAGCAGGTTGTCGTCGCCGTAGTGGTTCTCACCCCAGACCGTCTTGAGGATCGTGCCGCGTTCATGCACCCGGTTCGGGCTGCTCAGCAGGCAGCGCAGCAGGTCGTACTCGCGCACGGTGAGGTGGACCTGGGCGCCGTTGCGAAACACCTCGCGGGTGCCAGTGTTCATGGTGAGGTCGGACAGGCTGAGCTGCTCGCCCTCGCTGCCGTTGACGTGGAAGCTGGTGCGGCGCAGCCGGGCCCGGATCCGGGCTAGCAGCTCCTCGATCGAGAAAGGCTTGCTGATGAAATCGTCGGCGCCGGAGTCGAGCGCTTCGACCCGGTCACGCACATCGTCGCGGCCGGTGAGCATCAGCACCGGCATGGTGAGGCCGCTTGCGCGCAGGCGCCGGCAGATCTCCACCCCGCTGAAATCGGGCAGACTCCAGTCGAGCAGCACAAGGTCGTAGGGGATGGGGCTCTCGCGGATCAGGCTGAGGGCGCTCTGGCCACAATCGGCTTCCTCGAGGTCCACCCCTTCCACGGCCAACTCGCCGACCAGAAAGCGGCGCATCTCACAGTCGTCGTCCACGATCAGACCGCGGTTCCGAGCGGCCCCATTGCCATTCATGCCGAGGAGCCCATCAAAACGTTCAGCAGGCTGGGAAGCGAGGAAGCCGCTTTAAGGTAGGGACCGACTGGAGACATTTTCTTAAAGAACCATGAGAGGCCCTGGAGGCTTCCCCTGGTTTGAGGGTTTTTCTCAATTCCTGAGAAGTCCGGAGGTTTCCTCGATGTTCGGCTGCCTGCCGCCGCCATGACCCTGTCCCTGCCCGGGGCGCTGCTCCGCTGGCGCCCCACCGATCTCTCCGGCCGCATGGCGCGCTGGGGTCTGGTGATCGTGCTGGTCTATGCCCTGCTGGCGGTGGCCACCCCCCTGCTGATTCACACGGGGTTGCTGCCGGATCCCAATGCCGGGCTGGACAGCCCGATTTATGCGGCCCCGTCGCTGGGCCGCTGGTGCGGCACCGATCGGCTGGGGCGTGACGTGTGCGTGCGCACCCTGGCCGGCAGCGGCGTGGCGCTGCAGGTGGTGCTGCTGGCCCTGATCACGGCGCTGTTGATCGGCGTGCCGCTCGGGATGCTGAGCGGCTACCTGGGCGGCTGGCTCGACCGGATCCTGGTGCTGCTGATGGACACGCTCTACACCCTGCCGGTGCTGTTGCTCTCGGTGGTGCTGGCCTTCCTGCTGGGGCGGGGCCTGCCGAACGCGGCGGCGGCGCTGTGCGTGGTGTACATCCCGCAGTACTTCCGGGTGGTGCGCAACCAGACGGCCCAGGTGAAGGCCGAGCTTTACGTGGAGGCGGCCCGCTCCCTGGGGGCTGGGCCGCTGTGGATCCTGCGCCGCTACCTGCTGCGCAACGTGATCACCTCGGTGCCGGTGCTTCTCACCCTCAACGCCGCCGATGCGGTACTGGTGCTCGGCGGCCTCGGCTTCCTCGGCCTGGGGCTGCCGGAAGCGATCCCGGAATGGGGCGCCGACCTGCAGCAGGCACTCACCGCCGTGCCCACCGGTATCTGGTGGACGGCCCTCTACCCCGGCCTGGCGATGTTCGTGCTTGTGCTGGGGCTCTCGTTTCTAGGGGAGGGCATGGAGGCCTGGGTGAGCGGCAGCGATGGGGGAAGGGGGAGCTGACGGACTGGGGGAATGATGGAGAGATGGGCCGAATAAAAGCCCATCTGATTACGCATCAGGTCGAACTGTTCTTTGGTGAACCGTTGCGAACCTGCTGCCTTGAAGGGTCTGAATCCTGTATCCAGATGGTCTGGCGATCGACCTGAAAAAGCAGAACCTTCAGCAGCACCTTGGTCACCGGGTTGTGGTTCCCCTGAGTCGTGATCCCAGGCTGAATGGCCATCTTCTAGGGGGTGGCGTTAGATCCGAGCCCGGCCAATGGGCTCCAGCAACGCGCCTACGCGATGGCCTGGCATCCCACCACCGTGGATGCCATCAACCTGGAAGGCCCCCTTGGACGCATCACGCCAGATCAGCTGGCGGATGTGCTGCAGCGGATCTCAGCAGCCCTGGATCCTGGGATGCAGGAACCAGGGCAGTGTGAGTGATCAGGGCCATGGGGTATTCAGACAAGGACCCTGGGCATCGTGGGTTCTATTCGCTGGTGCTCTCCCCTCACACCACCAGCACCGCGGCATTCCTTGCCTTCTGCTGCTCCACCCGCTGGGCTTCGTTGAACCCATCGGCGCCGGGGATCTGCTCGGCCATTGCCCCCAGCCATTCCTTCAGTTGCTCGAGCTGCTTCTCCGCCGGCAGGACGCTCAACCCCCTGGCCAGCACCTTGGCCGTACTGCCGGAGCCGCCCTGATACACCAGCCGGCCGTGCAGGTGCTGGGGCAGGCCCTGGCGCAGCAGCCGGAAGGCGGGCTCCTCCATCGGCGTTTCCAGCACAATGTTCGGCTTCTCCGGCTTGATGCGCGAAAATCCGCAGCGTTTGGCCAGCAGCTTCAGTTCCATCAGCTGCAGCAGGCTCGCCACCGGTGCCGGCAGGGTGCCGTAGCGGTCAATCCAGCCGGCGGCCAGCTCCAACAGGGCATCCCGGCTGCCGCAATCGGCGGCGGCCCGGTAGGCGGCCAGCTTCTCGTCGGCTTCGGTGATCCAGTCGGCCGGGATGAAGGCGGTCACCGGCAGATCGATCTGGGTGTCCTCCACGGCCGGGATGTCCTGGCCCTGGATCTCCGCCAGGCACTCCTGCAGCATCTCCATGTAACAATCGAAGCCGATCGTCTCTAGCTGGCCGCTCTGCTCCACCCCCAGCAGGTTGCCCACGCCCCGGATCTCCATGTCGCGCATGGCCAGCTGGTACCCGGACCCCAGCTGGGCGAACTCCTGGATGGCCCGCAGTCGCTGCCGCGCCGCCTCGCTCAGGGAGGCATCGCCCGGATAGAACAACCAGGCGTGGGCCTGGACGCCACTGCGGCCCACCCTTCCCCGCAGCTGATAGAGCTGGGCGAGACCGAACTTGTGGGCGTCCTCCACCAGGATCGTGTTCACCCGGGGGATGTCCAGGCCCGATTCGATGATCGTGGTGCAGAGCATCACATCGGCCTCACCGGCGTTGAAGGCCACCATGGCGCTCTCCAGCTCCCCTTCGGCCATCTGGCCGTGGGCCACCAGCAGCTTCAGGCCTGGCACCATCTCGCGCAGCTGACCCGCCACCTCCTCAATTCCCTCAACGCGGGGCACCACGTAGAACACCTGGCCGCCGCGGTCGAGTTCCTGGCGGATGGCGCTGCGCACCGCCTCCTCATCGCGGGCGGCCAGGTGCGTTTTGATCGGGCGGCGCAGCGGCGGCGGCGTGGTGATCAAGCTCATCTCCCTCACCCCCGAGAGGCTCATGTAAAGGGTGCGCGGGATCGGCGTGGCGGAGAGCGTCAGCACGTCCACGTCTTTTCGGAGCGCCTTGATCTTCTCCTTCTGGTTCACGCCAAAACGCTGTTCTTCGTCCACCACCAGCAACCCCAGCTGCTGAAAGCTCGTGCCCTTGGAGAGCAACTGGTGGGTGCCCACCACCACATCCACCTTGCCGGCCACCAGACCATCGAGGATCGTCTTGCGCTCAGTGCTGGTGCGGAAGCGGTTGAGCAGGGCCACCTTGAGCGGATAGGGGGCGAAGCGTTCGCTCAGCGTGCGCCAGTGCTGCTGGGCCAGCACCGTGGTGGGGGCCAGCAGGGCGCACTGCTTGCCGGCCGTCACCGCCTTGAAGATCGCCCGGATCGCCACTTCCGTCTTGCCGAAGCCCACATCCCCACACACCAAACGGTCCATCGGCTGGGCCTTTTCCATGTCGCGTTTCACCTCGGTGATCGCCTTCAGCTGATCCGGCGTGGGCTCGTAGGGAAAGGAATCCTCCAGCTCCAGCTGCCAGGGACCATCGGGGGGAAAGGCGAAGCCCGGCGACTGGTGCCGCTCGGCATAGAGCTTGACCAGATCGAGCGCCACCTTGCGCACCGCCTTGCGGGCCCGCTCCTTGGCCTTGCTCCAGGCCACGCCGCCCATGCGGTTGAGCTCGGGCGGGCTGTCGGTGCTGGCCCGGTAGCGGCCGAGGCTGCCCAGCTGGTCGGCCGCCACCCGCAGGGTGCCGTCGGCGTACTGCACCACCAGGTAGTCGCGGGATTCGCCGCTGATTGCCAGCTTCTCCAGCTTCAGGAAACGGCCGATGCCGTGGTTGCGGTGCACCACGAAATCGCCGGGCTGCATCTTGCCGGGATCCACCGTGCGGCTGGCCGCCTTGCGCCGCCGCCGCACGTAGCCGCTGGCGGCCAGGCTGTGCTGGCCGAAGAACTCCCGGTCCGTCAGGAGCACCAGCTTCCAGGCCGGCAGCTGCAGCCCCTCCAGCTCGGCGGTTCCCTTGAACTTGAGCGCCACCGGCGTGTGCTGGCCGATCAGCCGCTCGATCGCCGGGAAATCGTGGGGGTTGGGCACGAAGCGGCAGATGCAGTCGTGCTCCTCCAGCAGCGCCACCGCCCGGCTCGGCTGGGCCGACACCAGCCACACCCGCGCTTTCTCCTGCTGATACCCCTTCACCAGGGCCGCCAGGCGGCCGAACTGGTTGGGATGGGCCGCAACGGCCCGGCTGGCCAGATCGAAGCTGTTCGGATGCCGGTCGGTTTCGTGCAGCTCGGCCAGATCGAAGCCGGCGAAGGCTTCAGCGGCCTGCAGGGCCTCGGCGATCGGCCGGTGCAGGGCGGGCAGCACCTTCCCATCGGCGTGGTGCGCTTCAGCGTGCTCGAACCACTGCTGGCCGTGGGCCAGGACCTGGCGCCGCTCATCGATGGCGATCAGGGTGTGGGGCGGCAGATAATCCAGCAGCGAGGCGGGCCGCTCCCAGGCCAGGCCCATCAGGCGCCGCATGCCCTCGGGCGTGCCGCCCTCCAGCAGCTGATTGAGGGCTTCGGGGCAGAGCAGGCCTTCGAGCCCATCCGGCATGGTTTCCCGCAGGGCCTCGGCCACCAGCGGCCCGTAGCCGGTGGGGGTGAGCCGCACCGCCTCGATCGGATCCAGCGAACGCTGGCTGGCGGGGTCGAACTCCCGCAGCTTCTCGAGGGTGTCGCCGAAGAACTCCAGCCGCACCGGCAGCTCGGCGCTCACCGGATACAGATCGACGATGTCGCCGCGGCGGCTCCAGCTGCCCTCCTGCTCGATCGTCGGCACCCGCTCGTAGCCCAGCCGAGTCAGCGTGGCGGCCAGCTCCTCGAGGTCCACCACCTGGCCCTTGCGCAGACTCAGGCACTGGGCGGCCAGGGCGGCGGGCGGCGGCAGGTGGGGCTGCAGGGCCCGCTCGGTGGCAACCACGGCTCCACGCCAACTACCGGCGCCGCGCCACTGGCCCCCTTCCACCAGCTCGCTGAGCACCTGCAGCTGGCCCCAGGTGATTTCGCTGGTGGGATCGAACGCCTCGTAGGGCGAGCCTTCGCTGGTGGGGTAGAGGGCAGCCGTTGGCCAGCCCATCAGCTCCAGCAGGGCGCTCCACCGTCCCGCCTCCTCCAGGGTGGGCACCACCACCAGCAGGGGCGCCTCGGCCAGCCTGGCCAGGGCGCTGGCGATCAGGGCCCGTCCCGCTCGGCCGGCGCCGCTCAGGCGCAGCCGCTGCGGCCTGCGGCTCCGTTCGAGCACCTCGCCGGTGAGGGGCACCTGCTCGAGCTGGCGCACCAGGGCGGTGAGGGGCATCGGGGAGCGTTGGGCGGAGGGCTTCGATCCTGCCAGCTCCGCGTCAGCATGAGACCGACCGAACCCGCCTCCGGCCTCCCTGGACCGCTTGCGCTGCTCCACTTTTCGCTGCTCCCGCTTGCGCCACCTGACGGCCCTGCTGGTCGGCGCTGGCCTGGCTGGTGTCGCGGCCTGGGCTTCTTTTTTGCCGGCACCCGTTGCGTCTGCAGGGTCCGGCGCCACCCTGGCGGCCCTTGAGAATGGATCGCTTCAGCTCTCGGAGCTGTGGCTGGCCAGGCGACCGGCTCCCCCCAGATCCGGCGACGTGGTGGTGGCTTCCACCGACCTGTCGGGCCTGCTGGGCCAGCTCAAGCTCGCCGATCAGGGCTGGCGGCCCCGGGCCATTCCGCTCCCCGGCGGCGGCGTTCGCTACCTCTACAAGCGCCGCGCCGATGACCCGTTGCTCACGGTCGCCCAGATCAAGGACCGCCTGCTCAACCCACCCGTTTTCGCCCTGGAGCGGCAGGCGATCGCCTCCTTGATCCCCGCCCTGGAGCGGGTGGGCGTGCTCGTCGTGCTGGGGCCACCGATCAAGCGGGGGGCCGCGGCCGAATGGGACCCGGCGGCGCGCACGATTCGGATTCAACCCGCCGTGGTCAGCAACGGCAGCGCCGAGTTCGCCCGGGTGCTCAACCACGAGGCCATCCACGTGGCCCAGAGTTGCCTGCGCGGCGGCCTGGCCGCCCAGCCGAAGCTGCTCGGGCTCTCCACCCAGCTCGATGCCCAGGGCCAGCGCCACCTGGGCGACCCCGTCTATGCCCGGGCGTCCGCCCTGGAGCGCGCCTTGGAGACGGAGGCCTACGCCAACCAGCACCGCCTGGAGCTGGCCATCGCCCTGCTGGCGAGCGAATGCCGCCAGCGGCGTTGAACCCGCTTCAGCCGACCGGGTGTTCGCCGATCAGCACACCCTCCAGCAGCATGTTGAAGTGCAGCAATTGCTCGTCGCTGAGCAGCTGGCGGCTGGACAGCGCGAAGTGCCGCTCCAGGAACTCCCGCCCCTGGGCCGCTCCCCAGTGCAGCTGGTCCAGCAACTGTTCGCACTGGGTGATCAGCTCGTGCCGGCGCAGCGGCGGCGGCGCCAGGGCGGGATCGCTGCCCGGCTCCAGTTGGCGCAGGGCCTTGCGGTAGCTGATCAGATCGGGGTAGCGCACCAGCCGGCTGCGGCTGGGATGGCCGAACACCCTCTCCAGATAGATCGCCTCCTGCTCACGCCCCCAGTGGAGCCGCCTCAACTCGAGCTCCACCTCGGCGAGCTCATCGCTCCAATCCTCCGGGTCGGCCGGGGGTTCGGGGCTGGCAAGCTCGGGGCTGGGCGCCGCTGCCTCGGGAACGGGGGAAGCCTCGGCTGGATCCGGTCCGGGGGGGCTCGGCTGCGGCGGGTGCTCGATCGGCTCGGCCGGAGGAAGCCGGACGGGGACCGCGCTGGTGGGCAGCAGCCGTCGGCGCAGGCGCTCGATCGCCCGGTCCTCGGCCTCTTCGGCGCTGCTTCCCTCCCCAAGGGCACTGCCGAGGCAGATTCCCTGCTGCCAGGCGCCCACCAGCACCACCCGGCAGTCCGCTTCGGCATGGACCAGGTGGGACTGCAACTGCATCGGGCCGGGCCGGTACTGGGCATTTTCTACAGTGGGGCGTTACGCGTACCGCTGCACGCCCATGGAAGCGGAGTCGATCGAATCCCTGACACCGCTGTTGCAAGGGGCGGATCAGTGGAGCGAACTGCTGCTGCTCCTGCCTCTGCTGGTGGCCCTGGAGGCCGTGCTCTCCGCAGATAACGCCATTGCCCTGGCGGCAATCGCCCGGCGGCTGCAGGACCCCACCCGTCAGCGCCAGGCCCTGAACCTGGGCTTGCTGCTGGCCCTGGCCTTCCGCATGGGGCTGATTGTGGCGGCCCGCTGGGTGCTGAATTTCTGGCCCTTGCAGCTGGCGGCGGCAGGCTATCTGCTCTGGCTTGCCGGCACCAATCTGCTGGGATCCGGCCAGGACGAGCAGGGAACGGCCGTGGCTGGGGAGGCCACGGCCCACGGCAGTCCGGTTGGGCTCAGGGGCGTGGTGCTCACCCTTGCCGTCACTGATCTGGCCTTCTCCCTGGACAGCGTGGCCGCCGCCGTGGCCGTCACCGATCGCCTCTGGCTGGTGATGCTGGGCGGGTTGATCGGGGTGATCGCCCTGCGGCTCACGGCCGAGCTGTTCATCCGCTGGCTGGCCCTCTACCGGCACCTGGAGAAGGCCGGCTACCTGGCGGTGGGCCTGGTGGGCCTTCGCCTGCTGCTGCGGCTGGCACTGCCCCAGATCGTCCTGCCGGAGTGGGTGCTGCTGCTGCTGGTGGGAGCCCTCTTCCTCTGGGGCTTCTCCCGGCGGAATGCGGACCTGCCTGGCGAGGTGAACCCCTGAGCCCCCTGCGCGTCGAATTGCGCCAGGCCGGCAGCGACCGGCTGCTGGAGCACCTGGAGCTGCCTGACCTGGGCGCCGTGCCCCAGCCGGGGCTGTGGTTTCAGGTGGGGAAACGCAGCTTTCTGGTGTTGCAGCGCCACCACCGCTACCGGCTCTGCAACGGGCGCTACCAGCTGGCCTCCGTGGCCCTGCAGGTGAAGATGCAGCGCCAGCCGGTGGATGCCCGCTGGTGGAACCAGCACTGGGTGATCGGCGATCCCAGTTGCCGGTTCAACGCCCGCACTCCCCTGCTGCGTTGCGCCGTGCTGCCGGAGGGCCCCTGCGAGCGCTGCGCGCACTACACCCCTGGCTGATCGGCCTGATCGGCGGCCATCGCTTCGAACGGTTCGAGCTGCAGGGTGCTGTGGGCGATGCCCAGGGCGGCCAGTCGCTGTTTGGCCTGGTGCAGGAGCTCCATGTCATCGATCAGGCCGGCATCCCGTTGCACGTGGGCGGTGAGGGCGTTCTGGGAGGTGCTCATCCCCCAGACGTGGAGGTGGTGAACCCCCTGCACCCCTGGGATCTCCAGCAGAGCGCGCCGCACCGCCGGCAGCTCGATGCCCGGGGGAACCCCGTCGAGGGCCACGCTCAATGCTTCCCGCAGCAGGGTCCAGCCGCTCCAGGCCACCGCCAGACCCACGGCGATTGCCGTGGCCGCATCCAGCACCGACCAGCCAGTCAGCCCCACCAGCACGGCACTGAGCATCACCGCCGCCGAGACAGCCGCATCGGTGAGCAGGTGAACCACCGCCGCGCGCCGATTCAGATCATGGCTGTGGTCGTCGCCGAACAGCCGCGCCGAGAGCAGGTTCACCACGATCCCGGCCGCCGCCGCCCAGGCCACCGGGCCACTGACCACCTCAACGGGATCGAACAACCGCTGAAGACCCTCCACCACCACCACCGCCGCGGCCATCAGGATCAGCACCGCATTGACCAGGGAGGCCAGCTGGGTGCTGCGGCCCAGGCCGTAGGTGAAGCGGGGGCTGGCGGGCCTCGTGCTCAGCCGCTCCGCCCCCCAGCCCAGCAGCAGCCCCGCCACATCGCCGAGGTTGTGCACGGCATCGCCGATCAGGGCGAGGGAGCCGAAGCTGAAGCCGACCACCAGCTGCAGACCCGAGAGGGCGCTGTTGAGCAGCACGCTCCAGCGGAAGGCCGCCGCCGATCCGGGACGGTGCTCGTGCTGCTGGCGGTGCGGGCGACGCTGGATCCGCACCGCCGGATGGGGCGGTTCCTGGCTGGAGTGGTTGTGGGCCATGGGGTGCTCGGTGGGTCAGGCCAGGGCCTGTTTGAGGGCGAAGAGGGCGAAGAGGAGAAAGAGGGCCCCACTCAGCCGGAACAGGACCCGCTCCTGGATCCGCTGGCCGATCCACTTGCCGGTGCCCACGGCCAGGCCGGTTACAATGGCGTGACCGGCCAGGGTGCCGGCCAGCAGCCCGGCGAAGGTGAACGCCGGCGCCGTGGCCAGGGCGATGGTGGCGAACTGGGTGCGATCGCCCAGTTCGGCCAGGAACACCAGCACGAAGCTCTCCCTGATCACCGCCAAGGGGCCCAGCAAGATCTGGCGATCTTCGGCCCTGTTGACCAGATCCTCGGCCTGGCGGGCTTCCTGCTCGGCGGCCCCAGCCGACATGGCCTGGGCATCGAGCAGCAGCTTGATGCCGAAGCCACCGAACAACAGCGCCGCCAGCCAGGGCACCACGGCCGCCGGCAACAGCTCCCGCAGGCCATAGCCCATGGCGAGCGAGAGCAGCGTGACGGCGGCCAGGGCGCCGAACGCCCCCAGGAACACCCAACGTCCGCGGTGACGGGCCGCCAGGATCATGGCCACGAAGAAGGTTTTATCGCCCAGCTCCGCAAGGGTAATGGCGGTGAAGCTGGAGCCGAAGGCGGCGAGGGCAGGATCGCTGGCCATCAGAAACAGGGGGCTGGAGTGAGACTGACCCAGTAGAGACTTTGTTGCTGTTCAGCAGGCTGTGCGGAGCAAAGCTCAGAACGGTTCGGCCGCCGAGACGAACCCGACACCGCCGTAGTACTCCAGGATGGGTTTGAGCCCCAGCCGCAGCGCTTCGAGCACAGGTTGCTCGCAGAACACGATTACATGGGCGTTGGCGCCGAAGCCGCTGAACTCCATCGACTCCGACACCATCCCGTGGGGCCCACGGCCGGTGACATGGCGCATCACCGTGTAGCCGGGTGCCTGGGCGGCGTCGATCAGGGGCAGCACCCGCTCCAATTCCCGCTCGCTGATGATCAGATCAAGGCGTTGCATGGGTTCTCAGCCGGCTGGGATGACGAGTTGAAGCATGGCCATGTACAGGGGGATCCCCACGATGATGTTGAAGGGGAAGGTGACCCCCAGGGCCGTGGAGATGTAGAGGCTGGGGTTGGCCTCCGGCACCGTCATCCGCATCGCGGCCGGAACGGCGATGTAGGAGGCGCTGGCGCAGAGCACCATGAACAGCAAAGCATCCCCCTGGGGCAAGCCCAGCAGCAGGGAGAGGCCGAGCCCAACCGCGGCATTGAACAGGGGCATGAGCACCGCAAAGCCGATCAGGAACGCCCCCGCCCGGCGCAGATCGCTGAGGCGCTGTGCCGCCACGATGCCCATGTCCAGCAGGAAGAAGCTGAGGGCTCCGTAGAAGAGCTTGCCGGTGAAGGGCTCCATCTTCTCGAGGCCCTGGGGGCTGAAGGCCGCCACCATCAGGCCGATCAGCAGGCTGCCGATCAGCAGCAGCACCGAACTGTTCAGGAAAGCCTCGTGCAGCAGGGAGCGCCAGCGAATCGACGGGCCGCCTTGCGCCTCCGGGCGTTGTTGCGCCCCGGCCAGTTTCACCAGCAGCAAGCCCACGATGATCGCCGGCGACTCCATCAGGGCAAGGGCCGCCACCATGAAGCCGTCGTGGGAGGTCCGGGTGACATCGAGGAAGCTTTCGGCCGTGATGAAGGTGACGGCGCTGATCGATCCGTAGGTGGCCGCGATTGCCGCCGCGTTGAAGACATCCAGCTGCCGCCTGAGCACCAGAAAGCTGTAGAGCGGCACCAGCACCGACATCAGCATGGCGGCCAGCACCGTGCTCAGCACCTGGAAGCCGAGGCCGCTGTGCTGAAGCTCCACCCCTCCCCGGAAGCCGATTGCCAGCAGCAGATAGAGGGAGAAGAGCTTGGGAAGCGGAGCGGGGATCTCCAGGTCGGAGCGCACTAGCACCGAGATCACGCCCAGGGCGAAGAACAGAACCGGCGGGGAGAGCAGGTTCTGCAGCACCAGGCTGGTCTCCATGGGGCGCCTGGCTCAGGGTGGTGGGTGGGATGGTTCGACCTTACAGACCAGGGACGCCGCGCCCTCCTTCATCCCTTGAGCGCTTCATCCCTTGACGGCATCACCGGTGGCGCTGGGCAGGATGTAGCGCTGCAAGAGCACGAACAGCAGCAGCACCGGCAAGATCGACACCACCGAACCAGCCGCCACCATCCGCCAGTCGAGGGAGAAGCTGCTGGCCAGTTGCTGTAGGCCGAGGGGCAGGGTGTAGAGCTTGGGATCATCGAGAATGATCAGCGGCCAGAGAAAATCACTCCAGGTGCCGATGAACACGAACATCGCCAGGGTGATCAGATCGGCCCGGGCGGCGGGGATCATCACGTTCCACCATTCCCCGACCCGGCTGCAGCCGTCGATGCGGGCCGCTTCCTCCAGTTCCGCCGGAACGCCGACGAAACTCTGGCGCAACAGGAAGATGCCGAAAGCCGTGGCCGCCTGGGGAATGATCAGGGCCCAGAGGGTGTTGCGCAGGCCGATCTGCACCATCAGCAGATAGAGCGGAATCATCACCACCTGGAAGGGAATTAGGATGGTGGCCACCACCAGGGCCAGCACCAGGCCACGGCCTGCGAAGCGCATCCGCGCCAGCGGGTACGCCGCCAGGGAGCAGAACACCAGGTTGGCCAGCACCGCCAGCAGGCTCACCACCGTGCTGTTGAACAGATACAGCCCCATCGGGTGATCCGCGAACAGGCGCCGGTAGGCGTCGAAGCTGGGCTGGGCGGGCAGCAGGGCCGGCGGGGTGGTGAAGATGTCTTCGGCGGGGCCCTTGAGCGAGGTGCTCACCAGCCAGAACAGCGGCACCAGCACCAGCAGGGCCAGCAACAGCAGCAGCCCCAGCTGCAAGGCGGGCTGAAGGGCCCCGCCGAGGCGGAATCGCCGGGTTCCGGCGGTGAGCTGGGCCATGGGAAAGGAAGCTGACTGCGACCCTAGCGGGCATCAACCGGGGGCCCAGGGGCCAAAGGCTCGCCTGTTGTCGGGACCCCGCTCAGCCCCTGCCGCGGGGACGACTCTCCCTCGACAAGGCCTGGCTGCGGGGGGAGCCACTGCGTGCCATGGTGCGCCGCGGCGCCGACCCGCCAGGGCCGCCGCCAGGTCCACCGCGACGACCCCCCTTGCCGCGGCCACCGCTGAGATCCAGGGGCGGGGCGGAGTGGATGGTGGGCTCGAAGCCGGGCACCGGCTGGCGGGGCAGGGGGTTGCCGATCACCTTCTCGATCGCCCGCAGCAGCTCGTGCTCCTCGGCGGCCACCAGGGAGAGGGCATGGCCACTCTGGCCGGCCCGGCCGGTGCGGCCGATGCGGTGCACATAGTCTTCGGCCACGTTGGGCAGATCCAGATTGACCACGTGGGGCAGTTGCTCGATGTCGAGGCCGCGGGCGGCCAGATCGGTGGCCACAAGCACCCGCATCTCACCGCTCTTGAAGCCGGCCAGGGCCCGGGTGCGCGCCCCCTGGCTCTTGTTGCCGTGGATCGCCATGGCGGTGATGCCCTCCTGGCTGAGCCGATCGGCCAGCCGGTTGGCGCCGTGCTTGGTGCGGGAGAACACCAGCACCTGCTGCCAGTTGTTGCTGCGGATCAGGTGGCTGAGCAGGTCGCCCTTGCGGGCCATGTCGCAGGGGTGCATCACCTGCTCCACCAGGGGCGCCGCCCGGTTCTCCGGCGTGGCCTGCAGCTGGACCGGATTGTGCAGCAGGCCCTGGGCCAGCTTGCGAATCGAGGGGTTGAAGGTAGCCGAGAACAGCAGGTTCTGGCGCTTGGGGGGCAGCAGGGCCAGGATCTTCTGGATGTCACGGATGAAGCCCATGTCGAGCATGCGATCGGCTTCATCGAGCACCAGGATCTCGAGCCGATCGAAGCGGATCGCGTTCTGCTGGTAGAGGTCCATCAGGCGGCCCGGCGTGGCCACCAGCACATCAGCGCCGCGGCGCAGCCGCTGCATTTGGGGGTTGACCTTGACCCCGCCGAACACCACATCACTGCGCAGGTCGAGAAAACGGCCGTAGGCCTGCACGCTCTCGGCCACCTGGGCAGCCAGCTCCCGGGTGGGGGTGAGCACCAGGGAACGCACCTGGTTGTTGCGGGCGTGGGGCCCGTGCCGCAGCCGCTCCAGCATCGGCAGGGTGAAGCCGGCCGTCTTGCCGGTGCCGGTCTGGGCGGCAGCCATCACGTCGTGGCCGGCGAGCACCGCCGGAATCGACTGAATCTGGATCGGTGACGGCACCGCGTAGCCCTTGAGGGCAATCGCCTTGAGCAAGGGCTCGGAGAGGCCGAGGGCGCCGAAATCGCTGACGGGGGATGGTCCGATGGCCCCGGGGACGGGGTGCTCCTGTCCCGGAGCGGGGTGGGTCAGAAGGGTGATCGGAGCAGTCCGCAAAGGTCCTTTACCTTAGGAGGAAGCCATGGACGGAGCGGTCGGGACTCGATGAACCCCACCCTGTATGCCCGTCTGCGGGAATGGCGGCGCAGTCCCTACGCCCGCCAGCACCCCCCCAGCCTCCTGCCTGATCGGCTGGAGGAGGCTTCAGGAATCGAGGCGGTGGTACCGCCAGTGGCGGTCGCGCTGGAGGCGCTGGCTGTGGGGGCAGTGGTTTTGGAGGCGGTGTCTTGGCCTGCAGTTCCTGTTGCCCCTGCCGTTCCCGAATCGGTTCCAGCAGAGCCCCCCGGTGAGGGCCACCCTGTGGCCGCCGCAGCTGACCCCCGGCGTGGGGTGCCCCTGCTGATGCTGCTGGTTCTGGCGCTGCTGGATGGGGCCCTGGCCACGCGCGAAGTGCTGGGAACCCTGCGGGCGATCTGGTGGCCCGAGCGCCCGGCATGGGTTGGGAATCCGCTGGATCAGTTGGTCGCCTGCGTTCAGTGCGAGGCTCCGGCCACGGCGGTTTTGCCCACACCCAGAGCCCGCAGTTCCTGGATCAAACCCTGAAGCACCTGCTTGGCGTCGCCGAACACCATCGAGGTCTGGGGCAGTTCGAAGAGGTCGTTGCGGATACCGGCGTAGCCGGAGCCCAGACTGCGCTTGACGACAAACACAGAGCGGGCCTGATCCACCTCCAGCACGGGCATGCCGTAGAGGGGACTGGCCGGATCGCTCTTGGCCCGGGGGTTCACCACATCGTTGGCCCCCAGCACGATCACCACATCGGTGCGGGGAAAGTCGGGATTGATCACCTCCATCTCAATGAGCTGGTCGTAGGGGACATCGGCTTCGGCGAGCAGCACGTTCATGTGGCCCGGCATCCGGCCGGCCACCGGATGAATCGCATAGCTGACGGCGACGCCATGCTGCTCGAGCAGGCGGGCGAGTTCCTTGAGGCTGTGCTGGGCCTGGGCAACGGCCAGGCCATAGCCAGGCACGAACACGACGCGCTCGGCCGCTTCGAGGGTGAGGGCACACTCTTCGGGGCTGCAGGAGGTGACGTTCGTGTAACCCTCCTCCTTGGCGGACTCGCCCCCTGCTGTGGACGAGCAGGCAGCACCGAGGGCGCCGCCGAACAACACCGACGTGAGGGAGCGGTTCATGGCCGTGCACATCACCTGGGTGAGGATCAGGCCGGCGGCCCCCACCATGGCGCCCGCCACGATCAGCAGCTCACTCCCCACCACGAAGCCGGCGGCGGCGGCGGCCACCCCTGAATAGGAATTGAGCAGGGAAATCACCACCGGCATGTCGGCACCGCCGACCGGCAGGGTGAGCCCGACCCCCAGCAGCAGGGAGAGCACCGTCAACGGAAGGAGGGCCAGGCTGAAGCCCTTCAGCACCAGCACGCAGCAGGCCAGGCAGGCCAGCGCCGTGGCGATGTTGACGGCATGGCGCTGGGGCCGCAGGGTCCAGCCGGGGGTGCCCAGCCATTCCTGCAGCTTGCCCATCGCCACGATCGAACCGCTGAAGGTGATCGCGCCAACCACCACCGAGGCGAGCACCGAAATCTGCCCGACCAGGCTGAGGGCCGAGGGCAACTGGACGGCACCGATCGCGACCAGCAGGGAGGACATCCCCCCACAGCCGTTGAACAGGGCGACCGTCTCCGGCATCGCGGTCATCGCCACCCGGTAGGCCAGCAGTGCTCCCAGTCCGCCGCCAGCGGCCAGACCCAGCAGCATCCACGGCCAGCCGTCCAGCCCCTGCTGGATCAGCAGACCGGCCACCGCCAGCACCAGGGCGAGGGCCGCCAGGGCATTGGCCGTGCGGGCCGTGCGGATCTTGGCCAGGCCCTTGAGGCCAAGTGCGAGCAGCAGCACGGCTCCCAGATCGAGCGTCAGTTCGCCCATCAGTTGTCTCCCTTGCGGCGGAACATGGCCAGCATGCGATCGGTCACCAGGAACCCTCCCACCACGTTGAACAGGGCGAAGCCGAGCGCCACGGCCCCGAGCAGCCGCAGGGCCGGGTTCGGGGCGGCGCCGATCAGGGCCAGGGCGGCCAACAGGGTGACTCCACTGATCGCGTTGGCGCCGGACATCAGGGGGGTGTGCAGGGTGGGGGGCACCTTGCCGATCAGCTCCAGTCCGAGCAGGCTGCCGAGCAGCAGCACCCACAGGGCTTCAGCACTGCCGAGATCGGTGCTCATGCCAATACCTCCTCGAGGGCGGGCCAGAGATCGGGGCGACGGCAACAGCCCCCATGGGTGATCAGGCAGGGGTCAAGCAAGGCATCCTCAGGGTCGAAACGAAGCTCCCCATCCTCGATCAGCTGCTCCATCAGGGCCGCGAGATTGCGGGCGTAGAGAGCGCTGGCGTGCTGTGGCACCGAAGCCGGCAGGTTGGAGGCTCCGATGATGCGAACGCCCCCCAGCTCCACCGTGCAGTTGAGCTGGCTGCCGGCGCAGTTGCCTCCCTGGGCCACCGCCAGATCCACAACGACCGCGCCCGGACGAAGGTTGGAGAGCAACTCCTCGGTGATCAGCAGGGGGGCTGGCTTGCCGGGCACCTGGGCGGTGGTGATCACCACATCGGCCTCCTGCAGATGACCCGCCAACTGCTGGCGCTGGGCCTCCAGGAAGGCCACCCCGGCCTGGCGGGCATAGCCACCGGTTTCACCGGGGGCATCAAGGCTGGGCGGCTCGATGAAGCGGGCCCCCAACGACTCCACCTGCTCCTTGGCGGCAGGACGCACATCGCTCACCTTCACCACGGCGCCAAGCCGGCGGGCGGTGGCGACCGCCTGCAGACCCGCCACTCCGGCGCCGAGCACCAGAACCTTGGCCGGTTGCACGGTGCCGGCGGCGGTCATCAGCATCGGGAAGAAGCGGTCGAGCTCGGCCGCCGCCAGCAGCACGGCCTTGTAGCCGGCGATGTTGGCCTGGGAGGACAGGGCATCCATCGTCTGGGCGCGGCTGATCCGGGGCAGCAGCTCCAGGGCGAGGGCCGACACGCCCGCCAGGGTGAGGCGATCGATCAGGGCCCGGTTGGCATAGGGATCGAGCAGGCCGATCAACAAACTGCCGGAGCGGAGGCGCTCGAAGCTGCTCTCCCCGCCATCGGGCTCAACCAAAGGGCCCTGGACGGTCAGCACCACATCGGCCTGGTCCCAGGGGTGGGTGGCCTCGGGGGAAACGATCTCCGCCCCGGCGTCCGCAAACAATCGATCATCGAAGCCCGCCGCTTGGCCCGCCCCGGCTTCCAGGGAAATTTCACAGCCTCGAGCCGTGAGCCGACGCACCGTTTCGGGAGTGGCGGCCACCCGATTCTCTCCGGATCGACGCTCGGTGGGGACGAACAGCCTGATCAACAGATCCTTCCCATTCAGCGGCCCCCTTCATGGAGCTTTTCCCGGCGCAACGCAAGCCGCTACCAAGCGTTGTGTTCGGCCCATCACAGAAGCCGGCGCCGGTCTGGAGGCCATGGGGGAAACGGCACAAGACAGTCTTTGGTGTTGGTGGACACAATCAACCTCAGAAAGGGTTCCTAGATGGGAAAAGAAGAATCAGCCCAGCCCCAAGCCATGGCCAGCTTCACGATCACGCTGAACGACGGCAAATCCTTCACCTGCCCCGACGACCAGTACGTTCTCGATGCCGCCGAAGAACAGGGCATCGATCTGCCCTACTCCTGTCGGGCAGGCGCCTGCAGCACCTGTGCCGGCAAGATCCTCTCCGGCAGTGTGGATCAATCCGATCAGAGCTTCCTTGACGACGACCAGATCGCCCAGGGCTACGCCCTGCTCTGCGTCAGCTACCCGATGAGCGATTGCACCGTGCAGACCGGCGTCGAAGACGATCTCTGAGCCGAACAACCAACTCCTGACCTGACCCGCTTCAGTTGAGCCGCCCGGATCAGACCGCTTCAATTGTTCGGTAGACGGGTGTCCAGGTGGCCTGGTCAAGCCGCTCGATTGCTTCGGCTGCTGTGCAGGCCCGAGTGGCCAGGCCCTCCTCGACGGCACTGAGGGCAACGGCTTCGGCCACCGCCCTGGCCACGGCCCCCACCTGGTCGAGGTCGGGCATCAGCGGGGCGGTGGGATTCAGGCTGGCTGGGATCCGCTCCGCCAGGGCCTCCAGACCCGCATCCACCATCGCTTCGCTCACTTCCCTGGCGCCCACCGCCACGGCGGCGAAGCCAAGGCCTGGAAACAGGAAGCAGTTGTTGCACTGGCCGATCCGGCGGTTCACCCCCTCCACGGGCACCGGATCAAACGGGCTGCCGGTCGCCACCAGCGCCCGCCCACCCGTCCAGGCCAGAAGATCCCGGGGCGTGGCTTCGGCCAGGTGGGTGGGGTTGGAGAGGGGCAGGATGATCGGCCGCTCCACCGCCCTGGCCATCGTTTCCACCACGGCCTGGCTGAAGGCTCCGGCCACCGTGGAGGTGCCGATCAGCACGCTGGGGCCCACCTGCCGCACCACCTCAAGCAGACCGATGCGGCCGTCACCATCCCGCGAAAAGCCACTCACCTGATCCGGCGATCGGGCGAACCGGGCGGCCAGCGGCGAAGCGATGGCCTGGCTCTGCAGCAGCAACCCCTCCCGATCGATCAGCCAAATCCGCCTTCGCGCCTCCGCTTCGCTCAGCCCGTTGCGTCGCAGCAGGCGCACCAGGCCCTCGGCGATGCCACAACCGGCCGTTCCGGCGCCGAACACCACGATGCGGTGATCCTGAACCGGCACGCCAGCCGCGCGGGAGGCGGCCAGCACCACGGCGCAGGCGACACCGCGGGTGCCCTGGATGTCGTCGTTGAAGCTGGGCAGCCGGTGGCGGTAGGTGTCGAGGTTGCGGTGGGCGTTGCCCACGCCGAAATCCTCCCAATGCAGGAGGGCACCGGGGTACACCGTTTTCACTGCGGCCACAAACGCAGCAATGAAGGCGTCGTAGGCGGGACCCACCAGGCGAGGCTGCCGGCAGCCGGGGTAGAGCGGATCGTCGATCAGCCTCTGGCGGTTCGTGCCCACATCGAGCACCACGGGGAGCACCCGATGGGGATCGAGTCCGGCGCAGAGGGTATAAACCGCCAGTTTGCCCTGACAGATTTCAATGCCGCCGATGCCCTGATCGCCGATGCCCAGGATGCCTTCGGCATCGGTGACCAGGATCAGATCGACGGGGCCGGCGGTCGCCTGGCGAAGCACGCCATCGAGCCGGTGCTGGTTGGTGCGGGAGAGGTAGACACCCCCGGAAGGGGTGCGGTATTCGAGGCTGAACCGCTGGATCGCCGCCCCCACCGTCGGGGTGTAGACGATCGGAAGGAGATCGTCGATGTGATCGGAGAGAAAGCGATAGAAAAGCGTGGAGCTGCTCTGCCGCAGCGCCTGGGCAAACCGGAACTTCTCCAGGTCGCTGGCCAGGCCCTGGAAGCACCGCCAGGTCCGCTCCACCTGGGTGTCGAGGGTTTCCACCGCCTCCGGGAGCAATCCCTCCAGGCCCAGCGCCCGGCGTTCGTCGTGGCTGAAGGCCGTGCCCTTGTTGAGTCCCGGATCGGCAAGCAACGAAAGACCCCGCAGCCGGGTCTGCAGGGGAAGCATCAAGGGAACCCGCCGTTTTCGGTGATCACGGAACGGCAGCGTACGCCGCGGTCAGCTTCGGCTCAGCCGGCATCAGCGGTTGAGGCGCTGCATCTGCCAGGTCACAAGTGTGCCCAGGGGGCTCCAAAGCAGGAAGGGCACCAGCAGCAACGCCGCCACCGACGAGTGGGTGCCCACCAGGATGGCCTGCACAATGCCCCAGGCCCAGCCCGCGAAGCCAATCACGGTGCCGGTTGAAAGGGAGCGGGTGCGGCAGATCAGCCAGGTGTAGCTCTGCACCAGCACCAGCAGCAGCAGGAATCCGGCCATGGCGCCCCAGCCGCCACCGGCCTCCCAGCTGAGCAGGGCAGCGGCGTAGAAGCAGCCGTAGATCACCAGCCAGATCAGCGGGATCCAGCGCTCGAACGTGAGCCAGGCCGGCCGTCGCAGCCGCAGAAACCACTGGAAGTCGGCGCTGCTCGGGTTGAGGCTGAGGCTGACGCCGACCTGCACAACAAGAATGAAGAGCCAGGCCGGCATGGGCGCGATCCGCGAACGCAGCGATGGCTGTTCAAACCTTAGCGATCGAGGCCTCGGGCAACCGGCGCCAGATGGCCAGGCCGCCTCCCCTGCCCCGCGCCGCCAGCCATGGTGGGGTGGATCCCGTGGAGATCAGGGCGAAGAAGGGCAGTCCCTTGGTTCTCCCGCTGGCAGCGGCGCCATCCCCAGGCCCTGGCAAGGGGCGATCCAGGCAGTGCCAGCGGCCCAGCCGGAGCCGCAGCCGCTCGAAGCGGAACAGCAGCAGCGGGCGGCGGCCCTGCAGCCAGGCCCGACCCTCGAAACGGAACTCCAAGGCACCGAGCTGCACGCGGTTGACGATCGTGAACAGCGCCTTGGGGTCGCCCGTGGCGCGAGCGGGGGCGGCAAGGGTGAGGCTGGCCTGCAGGCCGCGGAGGATGGCGGAGCTGATGACGGCGGGCTGGTTGGAACGACGCGGCCAGGTCTGAACAAGCAGCCAGGTTCCAACCAGCTCGGCCGCTGCGATGCCACTGCCTTCTTGGCGGCTGCGCCGCTCGCGCTCCAGCAGCCAGGGCCCATCGGGCAGCGGGGAGGGGTGGGTGGTGGGGAGGTGCGGTTCCACCTCAGCCCTGGCGGGAGCGCCGGACGGCCACCCCGGCTTCCACGGCGGTGATGGCGGCCACCAGCACCAGCCCGGCAAGACCGATCGCCTGATCCCGGGACGAGACGGCGACCCCCTGGTTCTGGGCCAGCACTGCCCCCAGCACGAACCAGGAAGTGGTGATCGCCGAGCTGATCCAGTAGGCCTTCCAGCGGCGCTGGTAGATGTAGCCGGTGCCGAGTCCGGGCACCAAGTTGAGCAGCACTGCCACCCAGCCTGCGGAGCTGGCCAGCACGGTGTTCGGGGAGGGGGTCATCGGAGGGTGCCTGGGCAGGATCACAACTCTGGCGGCCCGGGGCAGGCATCGGCAGAGCCTGGGCCTGCAACAAGGCGATCGTGCGACTTGACCACGGCCAAAAAAGATGGGAAGTTGAAGGAGAACTTTCTTGGCCATGGCGAAACCGTTCCCATTCATGGCCATGCTGTTCACGGCTCTGGCCAGCCTCCTGCTTCACAGCGCAACGGCCAAGGCCTGCGAAAAGCACCTCAAGGGCCATCAGAATAGCTCCGAATCCCAGAGCGAAGGAAGCAACCGCTGAGCCTGCCGCCCCTGTCGCCTGCCCAACCTTGAGCTGTGTTCTGAACGTTGGCATCCGCCAGGCTTTGTTGGCAGGGTGGAAGACCCGGTGGGCCTTCAATGACGTGGAGCGAGCTTGAACGGTTCGTCCAGGAGGCTGAAGCCAGCGCAGCAATGCGCAGGTCGCTGAAGCATTGCCGCTCGGAGCTGGAGCTGGTCCTGGCGGCAAGGCGCCTGGGCTACCGGCTCACCCGCGCCGATCTGCACGAGGCCCGGGAGGAAGATCGGCGCGAGCGGCTGCAACGGGAGCGGCAATCCAGCCGTTCCTGCTCCTGAAGCCATGGGATGCCAGCCTGATCGCTGATCGACCGGCCATTGTCGGCTTTTCCGCCTCCATGGCCAACGGCGTTGCACCTGATCGCGATCCCGGCGTGCTGCGCGATCCCCAGCTGATCAGGGAACTGATGCCGCTGTGGGGCTGGTTCTACCGGCACTATTTCCGGGTGCAATCCAGTGGTTGGGAGCATGTGCCCAGCTGTGGCCAGCTGATGCTGGTGGGCTCCCACAACGGCGGTCTGGCCACACCGGATCTGCCGATGTTCCTCTACGACTGGTTCCGGCGCTTCGGGTACGGCCGCCAGGTGTATGGCCTGGCCCACGCCAAGGTCTGGCAAACCAATGCGGCGATGGCCCAGCTGGCCGCCCGGGTGGGCGCAATTCCCTTCTATCCACGCAACGCGCTTGCGGTTCTCGATCAGGGGCACAGCCTGCTCGTGTATCCCGGTGGCGGCAACGATGCCTTCCGGCCCCATCGCTGCCGGGGCCAGATCCATTTCAGCGGCCGCACGGGCTTCATTCGGTTGGCCCTCTGGCATTCCCTGCCGGTTGTTCCGCTGATCTCCTGGGGCAGCCACGACACCCTGGTCGTGCTCGAGGACTGTTACTCCCAAGTGGAACGGTTGCACCGCCTGGGCCTGCCCTGGCTGATGGGAATCGATCCGGAAGTGTTCCCCGTCTACCTCGGGATGCCCTGGGGTCTGGCGTTTGGCCCCCTGCCAAACATTCCGCTGCCAGCACGAATCCACACCCGCGTCTGCGCCGCGATTCACTTCGAGCGCAGCGGCTATGCCGCCAGCAGGGATCGGAACTATGTGCAGGTGTGCTATCAGCAGGTGGTGTTGGCGATGCAGGAGGAGCTGGATCTTTTGGCTGCTGAGGCGTCGGCCACTCCGCAAGGACGATGCCCATAAAATCCTGCGTCAGGCGCCTGACAAGTTGGTGGGGCCGTGTGGAATTCCACGGAAAGGCTCTATTTGATACCAATCACCATCGAATCAGGGCCAACAAGTGGCTCGGCGCGCGTTTCGGAAAATCCCGCTTCCATCATCCAAGCTGTGCAGTCAGCGAATGTGTAGTCAAAACCACCTCGTGTTTCGATGAGCATGTTTAGACTCATCAGCAATCCAAAGGAGTTTTTTGAGCGATCATCATCGATGATTGCCTCGTAGACAATGAGCGCGCCCCCGATCGGAATTGCATCAAATGCCTTTCCAATCAGCATCTTCTTCGTGGGTAGATCCCAGTCGTGAAGGATGTGGCCCATCAGGACCACATCGGCCTGGGGTATGGGGTGTTTGAAAAAATCACCTGATTGGAATGTGAGCCGGTCGTCGATGCCGGAATTGGCAACGTACTCCTCGAAGATCGGCGCCACCTCGGGCAGATCAAACCCGAAGCCACGCAGATGCGGATTGGCGAGAGCGATCTGGGTCGCAAGATCTCCCTGTGCTGTACCCACATCAACGAACGTGCGGTGGTTCGTCCAGGGAAAGGCCCGGGCGATGGCCTGGTTGGCGCCATGACTGATGCCGGTCATGCCGGCGAGGAACTCCTTCAAACGGGCATGATCGGCATAAAGCGTTTCGAACAGACCGGGCCCGCCACCCTTGATTTCGTTCTGCGGCTCGCCCGTTCGAAGTGCTTCGTTGAGATGGGCCCAGGCTGGATAGAGGCGATGGTTCGCCATCTCCAGGATGCCACCGATGTAGGAAGGCTTGTTCCGATCCAGAAAGAGTTCAGTCTCCGGTGTGTTGCTGTATTGGTCACCGGTTCGATTCAGAAAACCCAGGGCGACCAGTGCATCAAGGAAGTCACGGGCTCCACGGGGGTGAAGGCCCAAACAAGCAACGATGGAATCCGAGTTCGTGGAGCCCTGGGAAAGTTCTGTAAACAGACCCAGCTCGATGGCACTCAGCAAAGTCTTGGAGGCCCAAAAACCCAGACCTGTCTGGATGATTGTGTCGGGGGTGGGCTGCGCGCTCATGGCTATCTCCAGCGGTGAAAGAAGCGTAAGACACGAGCGAGTCGTGGGCTGAGCCCTGGATCAGAACATCCAATCCGTGGGTATGGATGAGCGGCTGAGCAGGCCTACTTGGCGATGGTCACGATGTCCTGTGGTTGAAGGATTGAGCCTGCCTGGTGGCGACAACGGCCGTGGCCCATCAGACCTTGCGGCCCCAGCAGATCAGCATCAGAACGCCGGTGTAAGCCTCCCCCAAGCCGTAGGCCTCGAGGCAGGGGAGCACCTCGGGGAGTTCAGCGGCAATCTTGCGGGCGTTGGCATCGATTTTAAACAGGAGGTCCGTCTCGGCGAACCCAGGGCGGGCAGCCACACCGCCTCGCGGTGAAGATCGCCCACCCATGGGTTCGGAGAGGAAGATCGGCCGCCGCTCAGCAGGAAGGACCCCCAGTCGGGCTCGGCGCAAAGCACCACTCCCCCGCCGCAGGCGACGCGGGCCATCGCGCTGACGACCCTGCCAGGGTCGGGGATGTGCTGGAGGGCGCGGCCGACCCGGACCGCGCCAAAGCTGCCCTCCGCAAACAGAAGGGCCGCAGCATCTGCCACGGTGAATTCGCATCGGCCATCTGCGTGGCGCCACTTTGCCACGGCGATCAGCGTGCGGCTGCGGTCGACACCAACAGCTCGGGCGCCGAATGCCTTGATCCGCGCCACATCGTCGCCGAGGGCACCGGCCACCTCGAGGGCATATGATCCTGGTTTAAGGTCCAGCACCTTGACTGCACGGGCCTTGTACGCCCTGCCCGCTGCCATCGACTGAAGCGCGTCGAGACATCGGTACCTTGGGCTTGCTGAAAAACGCAGATCCATTCCAGTGCAGCTTATATCAATGATAATCTAATGATAGGAATGGTCGAAAGTAGTGATTTCTTCACTAGAATAACCTCAAGGCCTTCAAATGTATCTCATCCGGCACAACGGTCAGCTATCCATCGAGGAGTCTTACCATCCCTTTGGGGAGCAGCTAGATCCTGACAGCCGATGGGTGGTGATGTCCGTGATCATTCCTTGGTAGCAACTGGAAGATCAAGATGCTCCACAATTCAACTGCACGATCGGAGCACCAGCGAAGCCCTTCTGGATGGCGCTGGGATCTCTTTGCATCCAGCAACGGCTGGGCTATACGGACCGAGACACGGTCGAGATGATCGCAGAGAGTCCATATATGCAGTATTTAATCGGCTGAGTGGTTACCAGTTCATAAAGCCTTTCGATCCTTCAATGATGGTTCACTTCCGTAAACGAATTGGGCCAGACCTGCTGAAGGTCTGCAATGACATGACAATGCAAAATGGTATTGCAATACTCAAGAATTTAGAAACCATTCAGGGGCCGGGGCGCCCCGCCGGGCGAATGCACGCCTGATCGCTCATCGCTGAGCGGGCAAAGAAGCTGCGCTGCCCTTGCTGCTGAACTCAGGGATCCAGCAGCAATGATGGCATCACCCCGCCGCGATGATGGGCGATCCAGGCCTGCTCCACAAATCCCCAGATATCCCGCCCCTGTTGCCTGAGGGTGGTGGTGACCGTGAGCAGGCGGCTGCGGCAGATGGCGCCGCCGGCCATCTCAGTTGCGTTATGCACTCGGCCTGAAGCAGAGAAATCTGGCAGAATCCCTATGCAAACAGGGATTCTCCACTGACCACCATGGAAAAAGGAAGCTGCAAAGGCGGCGTTCCGAACCAGGGCGGTGGTGGATCACGGAACCGCCCATGTAGTTGTTAGTCTTACGCAAAATCCATGCGTCGTGTGCTCGGAACCTTGAGACATCAAATCATACAGCTATTGAAGGTTAAGTGCCATCGACGAAATAGACTTGCATCCATTCTGCTGAGTTGCGGCATTACTTGCCAATGCAACCAGTTCAAAGATTACTAAACTATGCTGCATATTAACTTAATCTAAGCAAGCCATTGGTTCCTCCCTAGAATTGAACTGACCGGCGCAGCGCTTTACGCAATGAGATGAAAGTTTCCGAGGTTCTCAGAGCGATCAAGGATGATGGCTGGTTTCAAGTGGCCCAAAGAGGGAGTCATCGACAATTTAAGCACCCAAGCAAGCCAGGAAGGGTAACCATTGCTAGCAAGCCGTCCGATGAGCTTGCCAAGGGCACTCAGATGAGTATCCTAAAGCAAGCAGGTCTCAGAGGTTCTGAACAGCCATGAAGTACGCAGTAGTCATTGAGAAGGCTGGAGAAAATCTTTCGGCATACGTGCCAGACCTCCCAGGCTGTATTGCAACTGGCGATACTGTTTCTGAAGTCGAACAACTGATTCGCGAAGCGATTTCATTTCATTTGGATGGGTTACGAGAGGAAGGCATAGAGATACCTGAGCCCTCTTGCGCAGTTGGGTATGTCGAACTTGCTGCATAGCTTGCATGAAGCGAAGGCTAACATCCAGATGCAGAAGACGGGAGCCGAAGGCATTGACTATGCCGATGCCTCTGCCCGCTTCTGATCTGGAGCGTTAGGGAGACTCTGGAAAACCCCACCACCCTGCGCGAGAATGGCCGTGTGATCGCAGGCGTGAACAGGGTTCATGGGCATCAAGCAGCTCGGCTTTGGTGATTACGAGCAGTCCACGGCCAAAAAGC
>Ga0247833_1000316_pt1 | contig 85617 bp, 55 predicted proteins | sample LaCruzMarch2015__7_FD_187117 | JGI IMG/M metagenome (GOLD analysis project Ga0247833, IMG submission 187117) | Freshwater microbial communities from meromictic Lake La Cruz, Castile-La Mancha, Spain - LaCruzMarch2015_8m | ecosystem: Environmental > Aquatic > Freshwater > Lake | place: Spain...
AAATTTGAAATATTTGAACGATTGAACACTGGAGCAACCAAGCTCAATGAAGATGAAATTCGGAATACTGTTTACAGAGGAAGGTATATAAAACTGCTTGCAGAACTGGCGGACAATGACATATTTGACAATTTAATCAGGAAGGAAACTTACAAAGTACGCATGATTTATCGCGGTCTGATTTTGCGTTTTTTTGCATTGTCAGAAAAATCGTACGTCAATTATAAATCTCCAATGAAACAGTTCTGTAACAAGGAATTGAGGGAAAATCGTGAGATGTCCGATGCCAAGTGCAAAGAGTACAAAGATAGGTTTCTTCATTGCACCGACTTGGTAAAAATTGTCTTTGGCACACACGCATTCCGACGATATATTCCGGGAAAGCATGATTCTCCTCAAGGCAGTTGGGCTGAGGATCAGATTAATCTTGCACTGTTTGATTTACAAATGGTAGGCTTTCGCAACTACTCCAAAAACGAAGTGCTGGCAAAAGCAGACTACATCAGAGAGGCTCTTTTGGATTTGATGATAAATAACGAAGAGTTCCAATTGCTCATAGCCTATAAAACCTCCGATACCGATAATGTAAAACGCCGCTTTCGCATTTGGATGGATACGCTCGATGAGATTATCGGGAGCAATTCATACCAACAAAGAGTTTTCCCTTTCAGCATAAAGGAAAAACTTTTCAACGAACGCCCATATTGTGCAATCTCTGGCCAGAAAATTCTGGCAATTGAAGATGCAGAAGTGGATCATATCACTCCGTATTCCAAGGGTGGGCCAACCACACTCGAAAATGCTCAACTTACCTTACGGTATTTCAACCGCGCTAAAAAAGACAAAGAATAAAACATTATGGCACAAATCGAAAAACTCCCGCTTACTTCCCTCGATATAAAAGCGCACCAACTAGAGCGCCTGAAAGAGATTTTCCCGGAAGCCTTCACAGAAGGCAGCAAAGTGGACTGGGATAAACTGCGCCTGACATTGGGAGAAGCTGTAGATACCGGAAAAGAACGCTACGGCATGAACTGGCCGGGCAAAAGTGAATGCTTCAAAACCATTCAGCAACCGAGTATTGCTACTTTAGTGCCAGCACGGGAAGAAAGTGTGGATTTTGACACAACCCAAAACTTATTCATTGAAGGTGACAATTTGGAAGTATTGAAACTGCTCCAGAAATCATATCTGGGTAAGGTGAAGATGATCTACATCGACCCGCCGTACAATACTGGAAATGAGTTCATTTACCCGGATAATTACTCCGAGAACCTTGAGACTTACCTTGCCTATACAGGACAGATAGATGCCGAAGGCAAGAAATTCAACACTAATACTGAGACGGACGGACGCTTCCACAGCAAGTGGTTGAACATGATGTATCCAAGGCTCTTTTTGTCTAAAAACCTCTTAAAAGAAGATGGATGTATTTTCATTTCTATTGACGATAATGAGTTACATAATTTGAGAGCTTTATGTAATGAAATATATGGAGAGGAGAATTATAGAGGATTAATCTCTAGGTCTACAGGTACTCGAATGGGAAGTGGCAACTTAAAAATTTCTAGTGAATTGGATTATATTCTAATTTTTTCAAAAAGTGAAAAATTTGAATTTCAAGGCCTTCCTATGGTTGATTCAGACCTGGATATTTACGACCAAGAAGATGAAAGAGGCAAATACTTAATAAGATCTCTCAGAAGAACAGGCGGAGAGAATAGACGTGAAGATAGGCCTACTATGTACTATCCCATAAAAACTCCTGACGATACCGAAATTTATCCAATTGCGCCTGAGGGTTGGGAAAGCAGATGGATTTGTAGCAGAGAAAAATATTTAGAATTAAATAATGAAGGATTCATTGTTTGGAAAAAGGTAAAAAAAGATGGTGAGGAAAAATGGCAGGTTTACCAAAAGCATTATTTAGGTGAGGGAATTAAACAGGCCGCTAATAACTGGTCTGACATTGAGGGGAACAAGAAAGCGACTAGAGACTTAAATAGCCTTTTTGATGGAAAAAAATTATTTGATCACCCTAAGCCTACGGGCTTAATCAAAAAAATTCTGGGCATTTCAACATCAAATTCTGAGAAGGATATTGTTCTCGATTTTTTTGCGGGTTCTGCCACTACCTCCCACGCCATATTTGATTTAAATGGTGAAGACAAAGGCAATCGCAACTTCATCTGTGTCCAAATTCCAGAGCCAACAGAGGAAAGTAGCGAAGCGCACAAAACTGGGTATAAAACAATTGCCGATATTAGTAAGGAGCGCATCCGTCGAGTCAGTGCAAAAATAAAAAAAGAACAAAAGAGTGCCAAAACCCTTTTCAGCGAAGGACAAGCCCCACAAGATTTAGGCTTCAAAGTCTTCAAACTGCAAAAGTCCAACTTCAACCTCTGGAACGCCGGAGTAGAAAAAACGCCGGAGGCCATCCAGAAACAACTGTTCTCCCATGTGGATCACATATCCCCGGAAGCGGAGCAGGAGGCCATCTTGTATGAGTTGCTCCTGAAATCCGGATTTGAATTGACAACTGCTATCGAGCAGTTGACCATCGAGGGCAAACACGTGTTCAGCATAGCCGGCGGAGAATTGCTGATCTGCCTGGAAAAGCAATTAAGCCATGAGGTGATAAAGGCCATGGCCGAGCGCAAACCCACGCGGGTGATCTGCCTGGATGAAGGCTTTCAGGACAATGACCAATTGAAAACCAATGCGGTGCAGATGATGAAAAGCAAGGGGGTGGTAAACTTTAGAACGGTGTAAATTGCAGACATGAAAGAGCTGGATATATATGAAATATTGGATGACAACCAATTGTTAGGAGAATCCTATGAGCTGGAGTGTAAAAGTGCCAAAGGAGGCATGCCTGGCAGTTTATGGGAAACCTATTCGGCATTTGCAAATTCGGAAGGCGGCAACATCGTATTAGGCATAACTGAAAAGGAGGACATATTGCACCTAGATGGGCTGGCTCAAGCACAGGTATCAAAGTTTCAACAGGACTTTTGGAATCAGGTGAATAACAAAGGGAAAGTAAGTGCCAATATACTTTCAGAAAGTCATGTAAAAAGTATTGAAGTTCAACCAGGTTATTTTGTACTGGTTATCCATGTGCCGGCAGCGGACTATCGCTACAAACCAGTTCATATTGGCCCGGACCCGCTTCGGGGCACGTATAAGCGCAACCATACGGGCGACTATTTATGTACTGCCGATGAAGTGCGACAAATGATTGCCGATGCATTGCCGCAGAAGCCGGATGTCCGGATTCTCGATAATTATTCGTTGGATGATCTGGATGAACGCAGTATTCTCCAATTCAGGCAACTGTTCCGATCCGCGAAGCCGGGCCATCCCTTTTTAACTGAAGACGACCCGGGCTTACTGACAAAAATAGGCGCCTGGCGAATGGATCGTCATACCAAAAAAGAAGGCCTTACGGTGGCCGGTTTATTGATGTTTGGAAAACATCAGGCAATTATAGATTCATTTCCCGATTACCATCTCGATTATCAGGAAATAAGCGATCCAAATCAGCGGTGGACTGACAGAGTGTTTCCCGATGGTACATGGGAGGCCAATATTTTCCAGTTTTATCAACGAATTTGGCCTAAGATAAGCGGAACCCTACCCAAGCCTTTTCAGTTGAAAGATGGACAGCGGATGGATGAAAGTACGCTTCATGAAGCGTTGCGGGAAGCCCTGGTAAACGCCTTGGTACATACGGACTACTCGGCTCCCGGCGGGGTAGTTGTTAGGAAGTATCCGGATTATTTTGTTTTTTCCAATCCTGGAAATATGCTGATTACAGTGGAGCAATATTATAAAGGAGGGATAAGCATTCCGAGGAACAACAGTATTCAGACGATGTTCGTACTCCTCGGGTTTGGTGAAAAAGCAGGCTCCGGCAGTACCCGGATATTATCAGCCTGGGAAGGACTGCACTGGCGTAAACCCTATATTCAGGTAAATCAACAACCTTCGCGGTTCGATTTGTTTTTGCGCATGGAAAGTCTGATTTCACCAAAATCAATGGACGCGCTGGCGTCTTTATTTGGAGTGGGCATCAGGCAAATTTTTGGAAATTCTTTGGTTGCGCTAACTACCGCCCAGATCGAAGGCTCGATTACCAACACCCGGTTACAACAGTTAATTGGAGACCACCCTTCCGAGATATCCAAACTCTTAAAGGATCTTTGTGCTGCTGGGTACCTTTTCCCGTCCGGAAAAGGGAGGGGTACGGTTTATCAGTTGAATACGCAATATTCACCCGCTTCTACAGCGGATAACAAAATAGTTCCCACGGGCACTCAGGGATCACTTTTTGAATCGGGGGACTCTTTTCCCAAATTGACAACCACTAAGGAGGATACCTCAACCGCTAAGGAGGACACCTCAACGCTTAAGGAGGACACCTCAACGCTTAAGGAGGACACCTCGACGGCACAAAAAAGATTAAAACCCGATGCCTTAAATAAACTCATTATTGAATATTGTCAGTCCGAATTTAAATCTGTAGAAGAAATTGGAAAGTACTCAGGAAAGAAACCTAAATATCTTAAGGATAAAATAATACCCCGACTCGTTGAACAGCAATTGATTGAGCGGCTATATCCGAGTACACCCAATCATCCACAGCAGAAATACAAGGCCAAGGCATGAAACTAAAATTTGACAGCACCCAAGCCTTCCAAATTGCTGCTGTGGAAAGCATCACCAATCTTTTCGATGGGCAACCATTGAATCTTGGTGATTTTACCGTGGAGATTAACACGGCAGGCACATCAGGGCAAGGCAGTATTTTTCAAACTGAATTAGGTATCGGAAACAACCTGATTTTGGATGATGAGACGATATTGAAAAACCTGAACAAGGTCCAGGAGGAAAATGACCTTGATACTATTCCTGAAAAGGAGTTTGCCCAAAATGGTTTGAACTTCTCTGTAGAGATGGAAACGGGCACTGGAAAAACCTATGTGTACCTGCGTACTATTTTTGAATTGAGCCAGAAATACGGTTTCAAAAAATTCATCATCGTAGTGCCGAGTGTAGCGATCCGGGAAGGAACGCTATTTAACATCAAAAACACCGGTGATCATTTTCGAGCCTTATACAACAACATCGAGTTTGAGCATTTCGTGTATGACAGTAAAAAAGCCAATCGTTTGCGCCAGTTTGCCACCAGCAATCAGGTGCAAATAATGGTTATCAATATTGATGCTTTCCGGAAAGACTTTTCTGACAGCGAGGACGATAAAAAGAGTAACGTCATCTTTAAAGAGAGTGATAAACTCTCCGGGCGGCGTCCCATCGAGTTCGTGCAGGCGACCAGACCGATTGTGATTATTGACGAGCCGCAAAGTGTAGATAACACGCCGCGAGCGCAGGATGCCATCAAATCACTGAACCCGCTTTGCATCTTCCGTTACTCTGCTACGCACAAAAATCTGTACAACCTGGTTTACAAACTTGACCCGATAAAGGCATACGAGCTGCGCCTGGTAAAGCAGATCGTCGTTGCCTCGGTAGAGGGCGCAAATGCACAAAATGCAGCCTATGTAAAATTGCTGGAAACGGATAACAAAAGCGGTATCCGCGCAAAAATCCGCATTCAGGTGCAAGGGAAAGGCAAGGTGAACGAGAAAGATATTTGGGTAAAACAGGCTGCCGATCTGTTTGCTTTATCGAATGAGCGCGAGGTGTACCGCAATGGTTTTGAGGTGCTGGACATCAGCGCAGAACCCGGAAATGAGTTCATTGATTTCAACGCCGGCCGCCTATACCTTGGTCAGGAACGGGGTGGTATCCGGGAGGATTTGGTAGAAGTACAAATCCGCAATACCATCAAAAAACATCTGGATAAAGAATTGCAGTTGAGCGGCAAGGGAATCAAAGTCCTTTCGCTTTTCTTCATTGATCGGGTTGCGAATTACCGCGACTACACGGAAGACGGAAAGGCCGAAAAAGGTAAGTTCGCCTTACTTTTTGAGAAGCATTACAAAGACCTGGTTGCTTTGCCGCAATACAAGGAACTGGACACCCAACCCGTTGAAAAAATTCACGACGGCTATTTTTCCCAGGACAAAAAAGGCGTTTTCAAAGATACCAACGGCGCAACACAAGCCGATGATGACACCTACTCCAAAATCATGCGAAACAAGGAACAGTTGCTTTCGCTTGAGGAGCCTTTGAAGTTCATCTTTTCCCACTCTGCCCTTCGCGAGGGCTGGGACAATCCGAACGTGTTTCAGATATGCACGTTGAATGAGACAAACTCTGCGATGAAGAAGCGCCAGGAAATCGGGCGCGGGCTGCGCTTGCCAGTCAATCAAAATGGCAATCGGGTATTTGATGACAACATCAACAAGCTGACCGTCATTGCCAATGAGAGTTACGACGAATTTGCCCGCAAACTTCAATCAGAATATGAAGATGATTGTGGCGTAACCTTTGGCAAAGTGCCGAAAATTGGCTTTGCAAAAATTGTACAAATTGTTGACGAAGAAGAGGTAAGGCTTGGACGTAGCCAGTCAGAGAAAGTTTGGGGGGAATTGGTAAGTAAAGGTTTCCTGGATGACAGCGGAAAAATCAAGCCGTCTTTCAACCCGCAACAAGCTGGTTTTACCCTGGGACTTTCCGGCGACCTAAAAGAAATAGAAGCAGAGGTAATTTCTGTTTTGCAATCGTACCAACTGGAGCGACATATCAAAAAAGACGAAGAGCCGAAAAAACTGCGCATCAACAAGCAGGTATTTCTTGATCCTGAGTTTGAAGAACTGTGGAGCCGCATCAAGTTCAAAACTACTTACGAGGTAAACTACTCAACCGATGAATTGATCACAGCATCAGTGAAGGCCATCAAACAGATGGATAAAATTGAGCCGGTACAAATTTCATATAAAGAAGCCCTTTTAGGCGTAGAGGCGAAAGGTGTGACGGCGCAGGAAACCCGCTCTAATTATCAGCGCGTCCAATACATGGGCGGTTTGCCGGACATCATTGCTTACTTGCAGAAAGAAACAGAGCTTACGCGTCGTACTCTGGCTGATATTTTAACTAAGAGCAACCGTTTGGCGGAGTTCGCAGTCAACCCGCAAAAATTTATGGATGCAGTGGCGAGTATCATTAGCCGAGAGCTGCACCGAATGATGATTGACGGCATAAAATATGAACGCATTGCGGAACAGGAATGGAGTATGCGCTTGTTTGAGGATGAGGAGGTTTTGAGTTATCTGAGCAGCCGCTTAGAGGTGAAAAAGTCAGTGTACGACGCAGTGGTATATGATAGCGAAGTAGAACGAAAATTTGCAGGAGACTTGGACAAACGGGAGGACATCAAACTTTTCGTGAAACTGCCGCGCTGGTTTGCCATTGAAACGCCCATCGGAAATTACAACCCCGACTGGGCGGTAGTCAAACACGATGATGCAACCATTTATCTGGTGCGCGAAACAAAGGGCACCAAAGACTTTGAAAAACTCCGCAACTCCGAAGCAGACCGCATCCGCTGCGGGCGTAAACATTTTGATGCGCTGAAAGTGGATTTTGATGTGGTGGTAAGTTCGGGGGAGGTGTAAATCCTTAAATATCCAGCATATGCTCATCCGATTTAATCAACTTTTTAACCTATCAGTTTATTGGGTTCCCTCTTTTTTAGCGCTTCGCTCCCGCGCCGGTCAACGGGTATCCCCGGCCTTCCTTCGTTCCACAGACGCTTCACGCCGTGCAGGCCGGGTGATCCCCCTCCCGTTGACCCTTGTCTTCCCCCACTGTTCGCCACGAGGCATAGCAGACCGTATTACGCTCCCCTAAGTACAAGCTTGAAACAAGCCCAAATAATGTCGTATATTTGCAGTTGTTATGTCGTATATTTGCAAACAAGGTTTTCTGGAAATGGGCAGAATAAATCTATTGGAAAACAAAATAATCGAGCGTATTTCGCGAGAAAAGAAGGTAACAGTCTTCTTTCGTACAGATTTTTCCGATCTGGGGGGGTATGATCAGGTGGGCCGCGTATTAAGAGGGTTGGCGGGAAAAGGCAAAGTTATCCGAATTGGCTATGGGCTTTATGCCAAAGCAACGACATCCACACTTAGCGGAAAACTGATTCCCGAAAAACCGCTCCCAAGTCTTGCCGAGGAAGCCCTGAAACGCCTTGGGAGGGAAACGGCGCCATCCTTCCTTGAAAAAGAGTATAATGCAGGAAGAACTACCCAGGTTCCAACGGGTCGCATGATCGCGGTAAAAGGGCGTATCCGCCGCAAGATTGGCTACAACGGAAACTACATCACCTATGAACCAATTACCAGGTAAGCAGATTTTTGAGCAAGCCGCCGCAGAATTGGCCATTGATCCGGCGATGGTGGAAAAGGATTGGTATGTTACACAAGCCTTGGCCTTTATGGCAAATTTGAGTTTGACAGGCTACAAAATTGTGTTTTCTGGTGGAACCTCGCTTTCAAAAGCGCATGGACTCGTCAAACGGTTCTCCGAAGATATTGATTTCAAGGTTATCACGGATGAGACTTCTCCTAATAAGACAACACTTTCCAAGTTTAAAAATTCAGTGATAGACGCATTGGAAGAGGCCGGGTTTGCAGTTGATCGTACAAGCCTGACAGCGAGGGATAGCAACCGATTTTTTTCTTTCAACATCAATTATACATCATATTTTGCTCCTGTTGCAGGTTTGAGACCACATCTTCAACTGGAGTTCACGGTTGCGCTACCAAAACTTTCTTTAATTAGAGGCCAGGTAACTTCTTTTATTGCCAAGTTAAAAAATGATTGCCCTGAGGTGGATAAGATAGCTTGTATAGACCCCGTGGAAATTGCAGCAGATAAACTCAGTGCATTAGTGTGGAGAATCCCTATGCAAGCGCCAGAAGATAAACCAGAAGACAGGTCTTTAGTACGCCATATGCACGACCTTGCCATGCTGGAAACCGGGGCGAGGGCTAGCACTCAATTTCCAGCACTGGTGCAGGCTGTTTTGCAGCAGGATAATGAACGCAACAAGAAGATTTCGGAACTCACGCCGAATGAGAAATTCGGATTGTTGATTGGGACTTTGACAAATGAAGCCGAAGAATACCGTGCAGAATATGACACTTTTGTAAATAGTGTTTCATACGCGATGCAAGGGGATGTTCCAACCTATGACACCGCCGTTAACGCGGTGAAACGGCTAATAGAATTTGTATTGTCTACGTGATTTCTTGGGGCTTCGCTCCCGCGCCGGTCAACAAGGTGTCCGCGGCCTTCCTTCGTTCCACAGATGCTTCACGCCGTGCAGTCTGGAAACGGGGCGTATATTTTTTCTACGAAAAATTTTCTGCGGCGGAGAAGACCATATCAGCCCGTATCACGCGTTTTTTGCTTGCAAATGGCTTACCAATAAAAAAGGAGCTACAAACCAACGTTTGTAACTCCTCAAATGTCGGGGCACCAGGATTCGAACCTGGGACCCCCTGCTCCCAAAGCAGGTGCGCTACCGGGCTGCGCTACGCCCCGAAAAAGTGCGGAGAGTGAGGGATTCGAACCCTCGGTACGGTTTAACCCGTACGTCGGTTTAGCAAACCGGTGGTTTCAGCCACTCACCCAACTCTCCGTTGGGGACGCAAAGATAATGCGGTTTGCTTTATACAAACAAGTGTTGGCTTCAATTATTTTAAAAATATTTTATGGCATTTTTGGATGTATTTTCTAAACGCATACTTGCATCTCTTTGAAAGACGGCTTAAATTTACCCCGAAATGAAGCGTGTTTTGATGAAGGCCTTGCCGATGAAATGTCGGCAGGGTTTTTTTTGTGACATTTCCCTAACTTTGGATCATCAAATCAAACATTTGGCGCATGCCAACACCCGCTCTGCTCTATGGATGCTATCGACCAACAGAAAATTACCATGCTCTTTTATCGCGCAGTTAAATACTTACGACGTGTCGCTGTGTTGTGTTTTTGGGGCGTGTTGATGTGTCATTCACTCAGTTTGAAAGCGCAAGGCGGCGGATGCGAGTGTACCAACTGCCCATTGTACATGCCCGACTTCTTCGTCGGCAACTTTTACATCACAGTCGAAAATGCTGCCAACCCCATACTCGGCCAAAACGGCCAGGGGGTATGCGCCGTCATCATCCATTTTGACCATACGGCCCTCTGCGACATTTCCATTTCCCTCACCTCACCCTCGGGCCAGACCGTCACACTCGTGGGCCCAATCGGCCAACTGCCCTTTTGCACCAACATGGGCAATGTGGGCACCGACTGGTTTGTCACGTTCCTCCCTTGCGCCGACCCCGCAGTGGCGCCCGACCCGGGCTTTAACAACACCTGGAACAACGGCCAAAACTGGGGCATGAACAACAACTACACCGGTAGCTATTACCCGTTTACCGGCTGTCTGCAAAACTTTACAGGACCCGTAAATGGTACCTGGACGCTAAATGTGACGGACGGACAAGCGCAGGACGACGGCAACCTGTACGATTACGAAATCATCTTTTGTGATCCGTCGGGCATCAGCTGTTTCAATTGCATTGCGGATGCGGGCAACCTGACCCAAAATGACGTGGTGCTCTGCGAAGGCAGCCAGGACCTGGCACTGAACCTGCCACCAACATACGTGCCGCCCGCAGTGGCACCGCCCGTCAACCAGTACAGCTATGCGTACGTCATTGCCGGCGCGGGCGGTGTGATTGAGTCCATCCAGTCCGAACCCGACCTGACGGCATTTCCCGCCGGCACCTACACGGTCTGCGGCTTGTCCTACCTGACCGCCGATGCCGGAGATATACCCGACCCAAACGGTGTACTGACCGTCGCGCAATTGCGCAACCAGCTCAACGCCGTGCAGACGCCCTTTTGCGGAGACGTGTCGGTCAACTGTGTAGGCGTCACCATTAAACCCATACCCGATGATGTGGAAGAAACGGCCGTCATTTGCGCGCCGCAGTGTTACGAGTTTTTCAATCAATTCTACTGCCAATCCGGCACGTACGTCAGAACCCTGCTGCAAGACGGATGCCCGTACGAAGTCACGCTAAACCTGACGGTCAACCAGCCCAACCTGGTGTTTCTCAATGAAGTGATTTGCGCAGACGGTTGCTCGGCCAATCCTTTGTTTCCTACAGCCTGTTCGGCAGGCAATTACCAGGAAACGGTGCAAAATATAAATGGCTGCGACAGCACGGTATTCCTCAACGTTTCGGTGCTTAACGCCATTGCCAACATTCAACCGCCTCCGGTGCTGAGCTGTGGGCAACCCTCGGCGGTGCTGTCTGGTTTGGGTTCCAGTTCGGGCAACGGCGCCGTGTACACCTGGTCGGCAAGCAACGGGGGCACCATCCTCGGCCCCGCCAACACCATCAATGCCACCATCGGCAGCGCCGGAGACTACTCGCTCCGGGTATGCCGCAATTCGGGTGGTACCCAATGCTGCGACACGGCCATGGTATCGGTCACTGTAGACAACAGCACGCCCCCGGCACCGGGAAACATCATCGGCGATTCCACCATCTGCCTGAACTTGTCCGACACCTTCAGCATTGCTGCGGTTCCGGGCGCGAGCGGGTATGCCTGGACCGTACCGGCAGGCGTATCCATTGATGGCGGCCAAAACACCGCCAGCGTTGTTGTTTCCTGGGATACGTTGATGGCTGGCAACGTCTGCGTAGCGGCCATCAACGCTTGCGGAACGGGGCCGTCAACCTGCTTTCCGGTACTGGTAGACACTATTCCGGTGCCCAACCAACCCATTGGCTTAACGGCAGTTTGTGCCGATTCGACGGTTGTGTACAGCATCCCGTTGTTGCCACAGGCAGATTCCTTTACCTGGTCGGTTACGGCACCCGCTACCATTTTGAGCGGACAAGGTTCTCCTCAAATCACCATTAGATGGGCTACTGCTCCGAATGGTGAGGTTTGCGTAGTGGCCAACAGCCGTTGCGGAAACAGTCAACCCGTTTGCTTGCCGGTATCTGTTGGGGCTGTACCGCCTGCACCCGCGGCCTCTGGAAACACCGTAGTATGTGCCGGCAACACCGAAACGTACACCGCTGCACCGGTTGCGGGTGCGTATCTGTGGCAGATCAACGGCGGTGTCATTATTGCGGGCGACAGCACGCCTGCCGTTCAAGTGGTTTGGAATCCTAATATCCCTACGGGTTCCTTGTGCGTGGCAGCGGCCAACGCATGTGGCACCAGTCAACAGGCATGTATAGACGTAAGTATTAGCCCCGCGTTGCCCTTGCCGGTGTTGGCGGGCGATGGCTTTTTGTGCGCCGGGACAAGCGGGGTGTACAGCGCAACAGCCATTCCAGGGGCGACATCATACAACTGGACCGTTCCTGCCGGCGGAGTCATCCTTTCGGGCCAATCGACAGCATCCATCGTGGTGGATTGGCTTGCCGGGCCGGGAGGCGATGTGTGCGTATCGGCGGGAAGCGATTGTGGCCCAAGCCCTCAACAGTGTTTCCCCGTTGTTGTATCGGCTCAACCCAGCACACAAGCCGGTGCCGATGCGTCCATTTGTGGCTCCTCCATTGGTTTAAACGCCATCAACAGCGTGTCTGGCAGCACAGGTGTATGGTCGGTGATCGCCGGGCCCGGCACCCCTGTTTTTGCAGACGCCACCAATCCAAACAGCAGCGTTTCCGTGGATCAAAACGGCACGTACACATTTGTCTGGACAGAAACCAACAGCACTTGTACAGATACGGACACGGTACAAATCGCCTTTAACGCCGCCCCGGAAGTGGGGCAAATTGTGCCGGATTGCGACGCCAACAATCAGAACTATACCATTTCCTTTACAATCACCGGGGGCGTTGCGCCTTACAGCGTGCCCGGCGGTGTGGTCACGGGCAATGATTTTGTTTCTGATCCGATAGCAAGTGGACAAGCATTTTCTTTTGTGGTGACGGATGCCAACAATTGCACTTCGCAGCCTGTCGGCGGCGCGTTTGACTGCGATTGCACCACTTTTGCAGGGCAAATGAGCCCACAAGCGCTCAGCACCTGCGAAGGCGGTTCGGTGAGTGCGCAGTACCTCGGTGGTGCCATATTGGATGGAAACGACACTGCCGCTTATGTCCTGCACAGCAATCCGGGCGTTTTTCTGGGTACCGTGTGGGCGCAAAATACAAGCGGCACTTTCACCTTCCAGCCCGGAATGGTGTACGGCAACACCTATTATGTATCCTACGCAGTGGGCGATGCCTTGAACGGTTTTCCAGACCCTGCCGACCCCTGTTTGTCCGTATCGCCGGGCCAGCCCGTGGTGTTTTACCAAAATCCGGTGGCCAACGCGGGCATCGACCAGGGGGCCTGCGGATTGACCCAGGCTATTGCCGGAAATGGTGCTGCGGGTGTGTGGTCGGTAACAGCCTCACCCGTTGGCGGGACTTTACAGATTGATAATCCGGCCAGCCCGACCGCCAATGCGCTGGCGTCTGTGTACGGCGCTTATACGTTGACCTGGGCCCTCACCGAAAACGGATGTTCGGATACCGATGAGGTGGTGTTGAATTTTAACGATGCGCCGGCAGCAGGCGTGATTGCGGAAACTTGCGACGCTGCAAATGAAAATTATCAGGTATCGTTTGACATCGCAGGGGGGCTTGCGCCTTATTCGATCAACGGCAATCTGCTTGCCCTTGGTGCCTATCTTTCACCACCAATACCAAGCGGGACGCCCTATGTGTTTGTCCTGACGGATGCTAATGGATGCGCTTCGATGCCAATAACGGGCATTTATGACTGCAATTGCACTTCCAACGCTGGCCAGATGAGCACACAGGTGCTTACGGCTTGCGAAGGGACCTCCATTACAGCTCAACTACAGGGAGGAAGTGTGCTGGACGGCAATGATGTGCTGGCATACGTCCTGCATACAGGCGCGGGCAACACCCTTGGTACAGTAGTTGCACAAAATCAGACAGGTGTATTTGCCTTTCAGCCGGGTATGGCGTACGGGCAAACGTACTACGTTTCTACCGTTGTAGGCAACAACACGGCCGGATTCCCGGATCCTGATGATCCATGTTTTGCTGTGGCACAGGGTCAGCCAGTGGTTTTTCTGGAAAATCCGGTTGCAAATGCCGGAACAGACGATGCCACGTGTGGCCTCAACATTGTGCTGCAAGCCGCAGCCGGCGCGTTCGGTGGTCAATGGAGCGTAGCTTCGGGTGCCGGAACGGCCGTGTTTGCGGATCCTGCCGCTCCAGCATCCAGCGTTCAAGTCGGCAATTATGGCACATATCGCTTGGTGTGGACGGAAACAAACGGTACATGTACGGATGCGGATACGGTGCTCATCCGTTTTCAGGAAACGCCACAGGTAACCAACATTGTGCCTGCGTGCAACTCTACCAATACACAGTTCACATTGTCGTTTGACGTGCAGGGTGGACAAACGCCGTATGCGGTGACGGGTCTGAGCGGTATCTTTAATGGCAACACATTTACATCGTCGCCGTTGGTAGAGAACAGTGTGTACCTGTTTTCAATAGCCGATGCCAACGGATGTATATCCGAGGTTTTCACGGGAAGCCATGCGTGTCCTTGTGCCACCCATGCGGGCAGCATGGTGCTCACGCCGGCCATCTTTTGCGCCAACACCCCTGCCAATGCAGCTTGGGACAACAATGCGATACTGGACGGAAATGATGCGGTGCAATTTATCCTGCATGATTTGCCGGCAAATGCCTTGGGAACGGTGCTGGCCACCAGCAATCAACCGGTATTTGACTTTGGTGCCAGTATGCAAACGGGTGTGACCTACTACATCTCTGCCGTGGCGGGCAACAGTTTGGGCAGCTCGGTGGATCTGGCAGATCCATGTCTGAGTGTGGCACCCGGCGCTCCTGTGCAGTGGAAGCCTATGCCTGCTGCGGTGTTGAATGGCGATGCTACCATTTGTGCCGGTAGCAGCGCCACGCTTTCCATTTCCGGTACGGGCACTTTCCCATTGCAGGTCATGTACCAATCCGGCACTTCGGGTATCATCAGCCAAACCCTTGCCAATGCACAGCCCTTCAGCCTCGGCGTATCGCCTGCCAACACTACAACATACACCTTGGTATCGGTGAGCGATGGCACCGCGCCTGCCTGCACCAGTGTGCTGAACCAAAGTGTGACGGTTGTGGTGAACCAGCCCGTTACTGCGGGAATGGCTTTGCCCCCGACCGCGCGTTGCGCGGGTCCGTCCCCTTTGATCATATTGGGATCGCTGTTGAGCGGCAATGATCCAGGAGGCCAATGGGCCGATGTGTCTGTTTTGCCAGCTTTATCGGGTACTTTCAATGCAGCCACAGGCACTTTTCTGCCCACTTCCAATCTGGCTGGCACTTATCGATTCCGGTACACCGTGCCCGCCCCGGCACCGTGCGAAGACGACGAAGCCACCGTGACGGTCGTGCTGCATCCGGTACCGGTAGCGGACGCCGGGCCGGATTATTTGCTGAACTGCAATGCCATGAGTGCTACCCTGGGCGGGGCAGGCACGGGCATCAATGTTGTTTATGAGTGGTTTTTGGGCAATACCCTGCTTGGCAATGACCTCAAGTTGGCGGTGGATACGCCTGGTGTGTATACCCTTATTGCAACCAGTTTGGAGGGCTGCTCGGATACCGATCAAGCGGTGGTGGAATCAGATGCGGAATTGCCCATTGCACAGTCAATAGCAACACAAGCGGAAACGTGTTTTGGGGATAACAACGGCAGCATTGTGGTCAGCAACATTGAAAGTTCGCATCCGCCTGTTCTGGTCTCTTTGAACAACGGGCCATTTGAGGCACAAACGCAATTTCAACTGCTTGAACCAGGAGATTACACCATTCGACTGCGGGATGCAAACGGTTGTGAATGGGCATCGGACACCATTGTAGTTTCGTCCGGTGTCGCTTTGAGTGTGGAGCTGGGCCCTGATCTTGAACTGGACATGGGCGACCCTGCTGTAGTGGAGGCAGCACTAACGGTGCCCGTTTCGCTGCTTGACACCTTGATTTGGACGCCTTTGATCGATACCGCGCGCGCAGGCACACCTTCACAGGCATTTTTAGCCTTGGAGTCTACCATTTTAAGCGTTCAGGTGATAGACACCAATGGATGTGTGGCTACAGACCGCCTTACCGTCGTGGTTCAGAAACCCCGTCGCGTGTACATTCCGAATGTGATACAGCCCAACAGCAGCCTCAACGACGTTTTGCAAGTGTATGGCGGTACCGATGTGGCTTCTGTTGAATCGTTTATGGTGTTCGATCGGTGGGGCGAAAAGTTGTTTGAAGCAACCGATTTTCTGCCCAACGACCCGTCTGTTTTCTGGTCCGGGCAACTCAATGGAGAAGACCTGGTACCCGGCGTGTATATTTATTACGCCCTGGTTCGGTTTATCGATGGCGAAAAGATTGTCTATAAGGGAGATGTGACGCTGCTCCGATAGGGTGATTGACCGCTAAAAAGACTGAGTGGTAAACCCTTTAAGCGTTCAGGCTCATCTTGATTTTCTTCTCCAGTTCACCCACGGTGTCTTTGAAGAGGGCGTCGGTGTCCATCATGTCCTGTACGGCTTTGCACGAATAGATGACGGTAGAGTGGTCGCGACCGCCAAAGATATCGCCTATGGCTTTGAGCGACTTGTTGGTCAGTTTTTTGGCCAGATACATAGACAACTGGCGGGCAATAACGACGTTTCGCTTGCGTGTTTCCTGTTTTAGCCGGTCGACGGGTACGCTAAAGTGGTCTGCCACCAATTCCTGTATAAATTCGACGGTAATTTCTTTGCTGATGTTGGACACAAAGCTGCGGATGACTTCGCGGGCCAGGTCAAGGTCTACATCTCGGCGGATGAGGGTTGACTGAGCCAAAAGGGAGATCATGGCACCTTCTAATTCGCGGATGTTGTTTTTGATGTTGTAGCAGATGAACTCCAGTACATCGCCAGGGATGTCCACGCCTTCGTGTTGAATTTTCATTTCCAGGATGGCCATGCGCGTTTCGAGGTCGGGCGCCTGCAAGTCGGCACTCAGCCCCCACTTGAAGCGGGAGATCAGGCGGTCTTCTATGCCAACAAGGTCTTTTGGCGCTTTATCGGAGGTCAGGATGACCTGTTTGCCATTTTGGTGCAACTGGTTAAAAATATGGAAAAAGATTTCCTGTGTTTTCTGTTTACCGGAAATGAACTGGATATCGTCGATGATCAGCACATCGATCATTTGGTAAAAAGTCACAAAGTCGTTGGTCGAATTGGTCTTGATCGACTGGACTACTTGTGTGGTAAACTTTTCGGACGACACATATAGTACCTGCTTGTGCTCATAGCGGCGGTGAATCTCGTTGCCGATGGCCTGGGCAAGGTGCGTCTTGCCCAGGCCGGATTCGCCATAAATGACAAGGGGGTTGAAAGCGGTTCCGCCGGGTTTGTCGGCTATAGCCATGCCAGCGTTGCGCGCCAGGCGGTTGCAGTCGCCTTCTATGTAGTTTTCGAACGTGTAATTTTCGTTGAGTTGTGGATCCACCTTGGTACGGCGGATGCCGGGAATGACAAAAGGATTGCGAATGGTGTCTGCCGAAAACACACCGGGCACCGGCTCGTCGTCTTTGTCTGCCGAGGGCTTTGGGTCAAATGCAGGTGTCGGTGTTTGGATGCCGTTATCGGGAAACTGGTATACAAGCCGTCCGCGTTCGCCCAATTCCGAGCGAATGCTTGTCTTGATCAAGTGAATATGGTGCTCTTCCAACCACTCATAAAAGAATTTGTTGGGTACCTGGATGGTCAGCACGTCTTTGTCAAGCAAAACCGGTTTGATGGGTTCAAACCAGGTTTTGAAAGTCTGTGGGGTCACATTCTTTTTGATGGTACGCAGACAGTTGTCCCACACCATGTAGCAGTCTTTTGTCATGCTCAACGGTATTTGGATGATGGAGTTTAACCTAGTAAATGATTTTCGAGAGAGCTGATGTTGATCAACTCGGGGCTACAAAGGTGCAGCGTTTTTTGCAAACTACCTTGCGTTTGCCCGATTTTTTTTCGATAAAAATTTGCTCACACCGTCGTGGGTGAAATATCAATATATGTAGTGTAACTACATTGTGGAGAAAATGCTCATGAAAGGAATTGTGCTTAAATATGTTTAAAATACAGAATAATATACTAAAAAATGATTAATTTTTATAAAAAAATAAGCACAAAGTGCCTTCGGTTCAAAATGGCAGCTATGCAGATTTTCATGGGAATATTCCCTTTTTACACATGGAAACGGGATTGATTTTCAAACAGTAAGCCAGCTTGTTTCCGGAATGTGCATCGCCTTCGGGCGGATATCCAAATAAGGGTAAAACGGTTTTAGAACTGCTGTTTTGCATTTGAAAACACATTGTTATAAACACCTGTTTTTCCCATACCCAACACCATGTGGAAAAGTGTTGGGCCCGTATTTCCGGGTTTTGTTGCGCCGTTGGTTATTAACATTGTGTGGATAAGCGGGATTGATTCCTCCAGAAAGCGCTCAGTCGAACACCACGAATGGTTCATGGGAAACGGCCCGCAATGCAGGTTGTCCTAAAACAATCTGCCCGCTTCCGTCCGCACCGCAATGGCCACCCGTTGGAGAGGCCCCGGCTCACCTTGCTCTTCCAGCGCGGCCAGCAGCCGGTCTATGTACACGTCATCTTCAGCGTTCGGATCAAGCCCTTCAGCCGCACGGCTAACCAAAGAAAGGGTGTCTTCCCTGGCTACCCGAAGGATCTGCCAGAGCATATCGGAGACGTACAGTTGTTGCGAGGTGTTGTGGTCAAATTCCTGTGTGATGGCGATCATCAGGGCGCCTCGCAGGTTGGCGATGCTCATGCCCGGGGCCCGCACCCTTAATAAAGTGTTGGGAATGGAAGCCCGATCACACAGGAGCATCAGGCGTTCATAGGCTTGTAAACGCAGCGGCAGCGTCAGTTTCAAGGAATCCCGGCGCATGGCACCGGACAACCTTTTTTGCTGTTCGTCTATCTGCTGCTGGAGCAAGAAATATGCTGTAGCAAAAACGATGAGCGCCGGTATGGTGTACTTCAATATGTCAAAAAAGATTTCCATGTGTCCAATGAATTGGGTGTAAGGTTTTCGTCAAAATGGGCAGCAAAGGTACGATTGCTGCGGACAAGCGCCTGTCCGGAATTTGAATTCCTACAACCGATGAACATTTTGACCCGATTGCAGGTTAAATCGGGTATCTTTGCATAAATTGATTTGAAGATTAGCATATGGAAACTGCAACTTTAGATAAAAAAACGGTCGCACCTATTCAACTGACGGAAGGTGCATTGAGTCAATTGCATACCATTCGGAACACAGAACATGTGCCCGATGATTACTATTTACGCGTAGGGGTCAAGGGCGGTGGCTGTTCAGGATTTACCTATGTGTTGGCTTTTGACCAATTGCAAGACAACGACGACGTTTTTGAAATAGGCGGGTTGCGGGTGGCCATGAACAAAGCCCACGCCTTGTACTTGCTGGGCATGGAAGTGGACTTTGTTCACGGTTTGGAGAACCGCGGGTTCACGTTCAACAATCCAAATGCAACGGATACTTGCGGGTGCGGGACTTCCTTTTCGGCCTGATCACAGTTCGCTTAAAGACACTACAAAGCATTTTTTGTAGCCTTTGCCAGCCACTTCGCGCTGCTTTTGCTCGGCAGTAGCCCTGTCTGTGTAAGGCCCTATCAGCAATTTGAATTTTACAGCGTTGTTTGTTGAATCCGTTATCTGGTTGGCCAGCACTTTCCCGGGCCATTTTTTCATCAACCCTGCAAGTTCATTCAACAATTCTGTGCCATACGATAAAGACGCCACTTGCACCGCATAGCCGGTTTTTGCAGCAGGGGTTGCCTCAATCTTATACAAGTTGGATGTTACGCCAGCATCGTTGGTGGCGGCAGGCTTGGCTTGCGTATTTGCAGGGATGGTAGCAGGAGACTCCACCGCATTTGCCGAAGCCGTTGAAGTGCCCTGGTACTTTAACATGACTTTTACATCGGCGTTGTCCGCCATCGTGGTTGTATTGCTGATCGATTCGGGTGTAGGATTGGGTGCCGGTTTGTTCGATGCATCGTCTTCTACCACTTCCACCTTTACCCTGGCGGTGCCGGCTTTGATCAAATCAATTTTTTCGGCTGCCGCGCGGGAAATGTCTACCACATATCCATCGTGATACGGCCCCCGGTCGGTCACTTTTACCAGAACAGATGCGTTGTTATCTACCCTTGTGATGCGCAACATGGTGCCAAAAGGGTGCGTTTTATGGGCGCACGTGAGCTTCCGCTTGTCGTATACCTCCCCGCTGGCGGTTTTGCGGCCGTGCAATTTATCGGCATAATAAGTGGCTTTACCATATTCCGGTTCGCCTGCAGCATGTAAAACCGGGAATGAAAACAGGACGAAGAAAGCAACAAACAAAAAAAGAACTGGTCGCATAAGTGGAATTTTTTGATTTTTTAGCAGGTTTAACTTAAAAAGCCTCATTTTAACCGCATATTTGCCGTGTTGGGCTGTAAAAAAGAGGCTTCGCTTTTAATGTTAAGCAAAGGTAAAGACGACTTTTCGACAAAACGTCTTTTTTCGCCATCTATTCTTCACAAACGTTGATTGTTATCTATGCAGTTCAAAATTTCCGCATTAGACAGGCAGCGCGCCGTTTACACCAAAGGCGCTTCGGGCATTCGGCCGATTATACCCACCACTTATGAGGGGCTGCTGGAAAAGGCGCGCACCCGACTCTCGGAAAAAGCCTGGTCTTATGTGTATGGTGGGGCAGGGCAAAACCAGACAGTGCGCGACAACGAATCGGACTTTAACCATTGGCGTATTGTGCCCAGGATGCTGCGCAATGTGGAAAACCGTGACTTACATGTCGATATCTTAGGTCAAAAATGGTCTACGCCATTTTTTCTGGCACCCATAGGCGCCTTGGAAATGGCGCATCCACAAGCCGACCTGGCTGTGGCCCGTGCGGCCGCAGCCACCGGTTTACCCTATATTTTTTCCAACCAGGCTTCTGTAAACATGGAAACGTGTGCGGCCGTCATGGCCGAGTCGCCCCGTTGGTTTCAATTGTATTGGAGCCGTTCAAACGAACTGGTCGTAAGCATGCTCCAGCGTGCCGAACGGTGTGGCTGCTCCGCGCTGGTGCTTACGCTGGATACCACCATGATGGGATGGCGTACAAGCGATCTGGATCTGGCTTTTTTGCCATTTTTGCAAGGACAAGGTCTCGCTCAGTACACCTCCGACCCTGTTTTTCGACAAATTACACAAGAACTAACCAGCCCCGTTGCCGCGAGTAACAATCCCGTCACCTTTAGCGGATTGCGTACGCTTTACAATGTAAACCGCCGACATCCCGGTGGTTTTTGGCGAAACCTGCGCCAGGGCATTGGGCTCAAGGCTGTGCGCACATTTACAGCCATTTATTCTCGCCCCAACATCACATGGGCCGACCTTGCTTTTCTGCGCGAAAACACGCAACTGCCCATCGTGCTCAAAGGCATTCTCCATCCAGACGATGCGCGCAAAGCGTTAGACTATGGGGTGTCGGGTATTTATGTGTCCAATCACGGTGGGCGGCAGGTAGATGGCTCGGTAAGCGCCATTGCCGCCTTGCCCGGGATTGTAGAAGTGGTGCGCGACCGTGTGCCTGTATTGTTCGACAGCGGCGTGCGGGGCGGTGCAGATGCTTACAAAGCATTGGCTTTGGGTGCCAGAGCCGTCGGCATTGGCCGGCCGTATTGTTTCGCCTTGGCCATCAATGGCGCAGCAGGTGTGCAGGAACTCATCGAGAACTGGGTCGCCGAACTGGAACTCACTATGGGACTATCGGGCTGTTGCTCGGTTGCCGAAATTCGCGAGACGCAACTGATGCGGCTGTAGCGAGTTGTTCAAACAGGATCAAAAAAGAAAGGAGGTGCCACGTGCAAGTCCATGTGTTTGTTTTATCCCTGCGCTAGTTCCTTTGTACCAAAACCTTTTGTGTAAAACGCTGGCCGGTTTTCAATTGTACCTGACACCAGTACACACCGTTTTGTGGAAACAGGGCACCGGAAAGAAACAAGGGTGCGCCAGTTTGCCCATTTAAGGTAGTCAGCAGGCGGGCAGCGTTGTCGTAAATCATGCATTGATAGGGCGTACTCGTCCCCGTATTGCACCAAAGAAAGGCCCCGTCGGCACCCATCGGATTGGGTAGAACCGATACGATACTGGGGGCAGGCGAGCCCCATTTAAATACAGGCAACAAGGCTGTGCCATCGTTCCGGTAAGCCAACGCCGGGGTAGGCGTGTCTGTGAGGAACAACATGTCGGATAGAGCACCCCCGCGCAACCAGCGCAATTTTAAGCGAAACAGGGGTTGCGCACCCCTGGCTGGAGTATTGCTCCAATACGCCGGTTCGGTACACAGGCGGAAACTTTTGTCTAAGTACACATGCCCGTCTAAAATGTCGGGGTTCAGCATCGATACCGACTCAATCACCATCCCGTTGCCTTCCGCAGCAATGGTCAGTTGCAAACCATCCAGATTGGTGCAATCACCCCAAACATCCCATTCCAATACTGTACCGGCTGCTGCAAGGGTGTCTTTCATCCACAGTGGCCAGGTTTGATCGGTACGGGTGTCGGCCACCTGCGTGCTGCCCGCAATGGCAGAACCATTGACGTCGCCCACTTTGAGGCCTACAAAATGCAGCCCAGCCTGGTCAGTTCCTTGCGGCGATACCAAAATGGAGTCCGGAATGGCCGTTTCAAATGGATTGAGTGCATTGGGAAAAGAGAAAATAGCGGGGACAAACCGCCACGAGGTATTGATTTGAATCGTTGTGTCGATGCCCAAAATGAGCTTCCGCAACGCCACAATGTCAAATGTAGTGATAGACCCGGAACGGTTGGCGTCAGCCGCAATCATCCTGTATGGAGTGTCGAGGGTGTCGAGCCCAAGGATGTGTTTGGAGATGAGCACCAGGTCGTAGGTACTCACACCGTTGAGCCAGTTTTTGTTGGCATAGGGCCGAAGGATTTGGTCTGTACAACCTGCCTGATTGTTGAGCGAAAAGGCACCATTGGCATTGCTGAGCACAAAATTACCGGTGGAAGTGTTGACCTTCACCTGGGCGACCGGTTGGTTTTGATCGGTTTTGATGGTGCCGCCGAGGGCTACCGTACCGACTACGCTTTGACCATTGTTGTACAGGGAGTCGAGGGGGAAAGTCCAGATTCCACGGGCAAAGGTGGCGGCCACCAATTCGCGGCGCACAGGGTTGTGTTCGAGGTCAAACACGGGTATGACGGGCATATTTGATCCAAGTCTTTCCCATTTTTGACCCGCGTTGAGCGTGTAATATACGCCTGCATCGGTGGCCACAAAGAGCACACTGTCTGCCTTGTTCGGGAGGACAAACAGGTCGTTAACGGGTACTGGAGGCAAGTTGCCGGAGATATCGACCCAGGAACTGCCGTTGTTGTCCGAACGGTGCACATGTGGAATGTGCTCATTGTCCCGGTAACCCGAGTGGGTTGTAAAAATCCGGTTGGGCAGGGTAGGGGAGCCTTGCACTGCGGTTACATACCGGTTGGGCAGGTTGCCGGTGATGTTGATGAAGTTGCCGGTGGGTTCTCTGCGCCACACATTGGCGTCACTGGTACCGACAAAGAGTTTTTCAGCCAGCACAGGCGACTCACTCATCGCAGAAATGGTGTGAAAGCGGGGCGCAAAGACGATGCCGTCGGTCAAGTCGCCCGATATGGGTGCCCAACCACCGTCTACTGCAGAAACATACACCCGGTAGGTTCCACCGTAGAGTTTGTCGTAACGGTGTTTACTGATGAAAAACGGCATATCCCAGTTTACCCTGTCGTTGCTGCCCAAAGCAGGTTGGCCGTATTGCCAGGAATCGCCACCATCGTTTGTTTTATAAACGTTACCGTTTTGAATTTCTATCCAAAAGGTGTCGGGCGTGGTGGGTAAAAAAGCGCAATGAAAGCCGTCAGCCGAAAAAATGGACACCCAGTTGTTGATGCCCTGCCCATTGCCCTTTTGAATGCCGTTGTCCTGGGCACCCAGAAAATACACATCCGGAGTATTGGGGTTGTAGGTGGTGTGGTAGCACTGGGTGGTGGGCAGGTTCTTGCTTTTGACCCACGATAATACCCCGGGCTCGTTGCGGTACACCCCTCCGTCGCAGGCTAAATAGCGCCTGCCAGTGGTGCCGAACACCAGATCGTGCACGTCTGCGTGGGCTCCTGCGGCTATTTGCCAACCGCTGTTTCCGGCGTTTTTGCGCCAAAGGGTGACTGCCGGAACGTATACATCCTCGTCGTTGACCGGGCTGACGCGTACTTTGCCGAAATACCATCCAAAATCCACATACGCATTGTTCAAACCGGCGATGTTCATGCTGGTCCAGGTATCTCCGCCATCAACGGTGCGGTACAATCCGCCGGGTCTGGAAAAGGTATCTACATAAATGGCGTACAGCTTATCCGGATTTTGGGCAGACATGGCTAATCCGGTGCGGCCCATGGAGCCAGCAGGAAGCCCGCCTCCGAGCTGCGTCCAGCTTTGACCGCCATCCGTTGTTTTGTACACGCGCGCATGGGGCCCGTACACAATGGATTCTTTGTTGCTGCGCAAACGGTCCCAAAATGAAGCATAGAGTATATTCGGGTTTTGAGGATTGATCAACAGGTCGCTTGCGCCCGCCTGATTGCTCACAAACAATGAATGCGTCCACGTCAACCCACCATCTGTGCTTTTGTGCACGCCGCGCGCATTGTCCCGTATGTATGGATTGCCCATGGATGCCACAAACAGGTTCTGCGAATTGGTCGGATCAACCACCACTTTGGAGATGATGCCTACACTTTGGAGGGCGAGGTAATGCCAGGTATCTCCCCCGTCGAGGCTTCGAAAAAGCCCTTGTCCGTTGAACACTGTGGAGGGCATGTTGGGATCGCCGGTACCAGCGTACACGGTCTCCGGATTTTGCGGATCGTACGTAATGTCGCCGATAGACAGCTCTGGCTGATCATCGAAAACGGGATTCCAGTTGAGGCCGGCATCGGTTGTTTTAAACAACCCTCCACCAGAAAAACCGGCCAGGAGGATGTCGTCATTTTGTGGGTGCAGGGCAAGCGTATTCACGCGGCCGGCTACATTGGCTGGCCCCTGAAGGGTCCAGGCAGTGTTGTTTTGCTGTTGGTCGCAAGGGTTGCCCGAGCGTGCAGCGGCAGCGGTTTCCTGTCGTATATGCGTGAGGGTTTTGTGCCAGCCATTGTAGTCAAATACCGCATCCGGCCAGGCACGCTGCCACGACAAGTGTTCATAAGGTTCCGATTTTTTATCCAGCGTGGCCTGAGCGGTGTTGACAACCGATCGGGTATTACAGGCCACCAACACCACTAAAAAGGTAAAAAGCACAAAGCGCATAAGCATCAGTTTTGGATGTGCAAAATAAGCGACAAAAATCGTTCCGGGGCAACCATTCGACGGGTATACTGTTTCAAAAAATCTATAAAAGTCTTATCATGTCCAAATCCGACACTCCTCGACAGGATGAATTTCTGTTTCATCCTCAAAATGTGATGTTGTTTCTGCTGCTTTTTGGTTTAGCGGCGTTGTTCTTGTCCCTCACTGCGGCTTACTTGTACACCCGGGTGACCATGCAGGTGCCTCCCGTGCAAATTCCGGTTTTGTTTTGGGTCAACACGTTTATCCTGGTGGGCAGCAGCTTTACCATGATGCGGTCAAAACAATGTTATTTGGACGACGACACCGACGGGTATCAGCGTTTCTTAAAATACACCATCTGGCTGTCGGTCATGTTTATGTTTATGCAGGTACTTGCATGGTGGTGGCTGTTTCAGCACAACGTAGCCCTCAATACCTCTACCACAGCAGCTTATCTGTACTTGATTTCTTTTGTACACTTGGCCCACGTTATTGCCGGACTGCCTTTTTTGGTCATGTTTTACCGAACGGCACGCAAGCGCATGGTGGACCCCGTAACTGTCCTGGTGTATTTTTCCGACCCGGAAAAGAGGTTAAAACTCCGGTTGTTGACGGTTTACTGGCACTTTTTGGATGGCCTGTGGATTTATCTGGTCTTGTTCTTAGGCATCAACTACTGGATATAAATCTTTTTGGTCAATACGCCCGTGTCGGTTTGTACACGAAGCATGTACAGGCCAGCAGGCCATTGGTTGGTTGAGACGCGTGTTTTTTCCAGGGCAACGTCGCCTGATTGATACATGCACCGACCAGCGGCGTCATACACATCAACTGACCGCATGACGGCACTGCCATTTAAATGCACATTGATCCAGTCTTGCGCGGGGTTGGGATACACCAGCAAATCTTTTTCCGTGGCCAATACCTGCTCTTCTGCCCTTGGGCTGGTTTTAGCGTAGCTCATCGGTATTTTCAGGCTGATGGGCTTGCTTTGGGTGATGGCACCATTGCCCCATTGAGCGTTTGGCCCGTCTACCTGAAGGGTAAAATAAGGGTATTTCTCCGGTTTACCGCCCTCAATGACGTCCGTAATGATAAAATCGACCCGGCCGATGAGTCCAAATCCGGTTACGCTATTGTTGCCTGTTCGGGTAAATGCGGTCTCAAGGCGGCCCGTAGATGGCCTGCGCTGGAGCGTCAGGTAAGGAGCATTGAGGTTCAGCCAGGAGTTGTCGGCAAAAGTCATTTGAAAAGCGGAGTCCACAATATCCGGGCTAAGGCTCAGGTCAAATGTGAAGCCGTTCAGGTCAATGACGGGCTCCAGAGAGTCACCCAGATACACGTCAACCATCACCAGGTCGCCGATACCGGGGTTTGGCGTCAGAATATCCAGGAAAAAAGGAAGGCCCTTGCTGGTGGCGGGGAAGTTGGGTTTAAGGGCATGGGTTTGTCCATAGAAGAAACCAATAGCCAGGGTATCTTCGTGGTTGATGGCACCGTTACCATCGGTATCGGCATATTTTAAGTCGGGTACACTTTTGAGGAAAGGGTTAGCCCAGTTGTCGCCGTATTGGCCATACCATTCCAGGGCTGGAATGTCGCGGGGTTCGCCTTCCATGCCCATGGCGTAGCCAAGGGGAAGCAGGTCTTTGTTGTTGACGATGCCGTCGTTGTTCAAGTCGCCTGTCCAGACACACTCGGCAATGCAATAAGGTGGATCTTCAGCGAGAACATCCACCACATGGGCGTTTATTTTGATGCTTTTGCACTGTCCATTGGCGGTTACACAATAATCGATTTCAAATTCATCCGTCCCGGTGTATCCGTTGTCAGGGACATAAATGAGCAAATTATAACCGGAAACAGACTGGTTACCGAACTGCTGGGTGGTCAAGCCGGGGTAGAAGGTCAAATCGCCGTGGTCCGGCTCGTCCAGCACATTGAATTCAAATGTGGTAAAAGGCAACTGATAATTGACCACCAAGGGTGTTTGGGGCGGTGTAGAGAGGTCGTAGGTATTTTTTACCGGGCTGAGGTTGCCCACGGTAACGCGAACGGCAGCCATTTCGAGGTTTGGCGCAAACATGTTGCCCACGCGGTAGTAAAAAGTAGCTACGCCGCTGAAACCGGCATTTGGGGTAAATTTTACGTTTCCGGAAGAATTGGTACCGCTGACGGTTCCCGGAAGGTTTGCGGGTATCACCCAGCTTTTGACGGTGAGGTTACCGATGTCGTTGCTCCTGACGTTGAAGGTAATGGCTTTATTGACCGGCGTGTACGCGTAGTCGTCAATGGCCATTCTGTTTTGGGAGGGCGTATTGAGCACTTTGACGTTGACGGTTTTGTACACGGTGAGGCCATTATTGTTGTTGGACAGCACGAACTGGTCATTGCCTGTAAATCCGGTTGCGGGCTTGTACGTAAACGCCTGGCCATTGTGCAGGGTCAACAGGCCATTGGACGGGGCCTGAAAAACGGTGTAGCCGCTGTACAAAAGCGACATGCTCACTGGCGTCTGTTTGGTGGTGGCAAATCGAAGGGTATCAGTGACCGGGCCGGAAGCCCCATGCACCCCCACCGTCAGGTGGCTGGTCTTGCAGGTTTCTGTTGTGTCACAAACCGTGTAACTGACGTGTGCCGTGCCCGTATACCCGGCGTCCGGTGTAAAAGTGATTTGGTTACCGTTGAAGGTGGCAGTGCCGTGGTCACTCATTGGCAGGGAACCGATGCTCAGTGTGCCCGCTCCCAGGTCATTGGAAAGCACGTCTAACGTGACCGGTGAGCCAGCTGAAGTGACAGAAAAGTCGGGTTTGGGCGTTACAATGGACTTGAAAATGTTTACTTCGTATGCTTGATATACCAGAAACGGGTACGTGGCAGTATAGGTAAATTCCAGCACAAAAGTGTCTACTCCAATGAACCCGTTGTCGGGCGTGTAAGCGATCTTGTATACGTAAGGATTGCCGCCGCCGCCAAATTGCAGGACAGTGATGTCTACATCGCCGTGCTTGGCAGTAGGGCTCACCGCCATAATGTTCAGGTTCATGCCGGAAACCGTGTCAAAAATAGGCGTGTTGCGCGCAGTCAACAACTTTTCATAAGGCCCACTGCTCTGCGCCTGTAAAGCAAAAACGCCAAACCAGAACAGCACCAGGGATGCTGTCCATGACTTGAATGGTGTGAACGAGTAGACTATATCCATGGTAACCGTATTAAAAAATCGTCCAAAATTAGAGTTTGCTTGATTAATGACAAATTATTTGATAAAATGTTTCTTGAATTGTGAAGCGAAAAAAAATACGAAATGATTATACCTAAAAATTATTTATTGTTTAACAACTATTTAGATGTGAAAAAATAAAAAAATAGACGAAATTTGTGAGTGATAAGATACTTGGCACGCGACAATTTGTCTGCCTGCCACCGTTCAAACAAGCCGTTTACTCAAAGGGATATACCTGCAACAGACATCAATGATACGACGAAATTTATCCGGCGATGCCAAATCATGGCATACCAACAAGGTATACCAGGCGCTGTCTTTTTTAGACCCGGCTGATCACAAACGTTTTTTGCGCTTCCTGCAGTCGCCTTATTTTAACCAAAGTAAAACGCTGATCAAGTTGTACCAACAGTTGGTCAAGGCGCAGCTCCAGTTTACAGACCGGTTCAACCGGACGGACGTCTGGGGCAAGTTAATGCCTGGCGCGGCTTACGATGACGTGACCTTCCGCAAACATTGTTCGGACCTGCTAAAACTACTCGAGCAATTTATGTCCATAGAAGCGCGGCAGGTCGATTCCGTCGAAGGCCAGCTCGATCTGTTGGAGCAGGCCATTCAGAAAAAAATGGAACCGGTTTACAACTCCGTCATGCGCAAAGTCCGCACTGCGCTCGAACAACACCCTTATGCCTCTCTTCAGAATTATCTGAACCGATACCGCCTGGAACGTTTGTACTACGAAATGATTGATTTTGATGACAAACTCGACGTCCGGGCCAACCTGGAAGCCATCTCCACCAACCTGGATATTTTTTACTGGATCGAAAAACTGAAAGTACACAGCTCGGCACTCAGCCAAAAGCGCACTGCCAATATTCAATACGATATCCATTTCATGCATGAAATTGCCGATTACCTGGATAGATACCCCTTAGAAAATGTACCTGAACTCGCTGTTTATTATTACTCCTACCAAATGCTTCAAAATGAAGATGATACAAATCACTATTTTAACTACAAACGCATGCTTGAACAGTTTGGCGAGGTCATGCCAAACGAAGAAGCAATAGAACTGTACGACGCTGCGCTCAATTATTGTATCGGAAAAATCAACAAAGGCAACGAATCCTTTTCCCAGGAATACCTCGACCTGTTCGCAGATGGCATCCGCAAAAAAATATTTCTGACCAAAGGTGAACTGGCCATCTGGCGCTTCAACAACGTGGTGGGTGCCGCACTTCGGGTGGGTAAGTTAGACTGGGCGGAAACATTTATTGAAGAATACTCCGCGTTTCTACCAGCCGACTCTCGCGAGAATGCCTACAGCTTTAACCTGGCAAGGGTATACCGCTACCAGCAAAAATACGACAAGGTGCTCAAATTGCTGCGCAACGTAGAATATGAAGACACCGGCTACAACCTCATCAGCAAAGCCATTCTCCTTATTACCTATTACGAACTCGATGAGTTTGATGCACTGGACTCCTTCAGCGAGTCTTTCAGGGTTTTTCTCAACCGACACAAGAATATATCGGTAGACCGCCGCCAAAGCTACCTGAATCTCATCCGTTTTGTGCGCAAACTGACTCGAATGGTGCCGGGCGATAAGGCCTCCGTGCGCAAATTGCGCCTCGAAATTGAAGAAAACCGCACCCAAACAGTTAATTTTGAATGGCTCATGGAAAAAACAGCCGAGCTGCTCTAAACACCCCCCCTGCAATTATTCGCCTCGCCCTTGCGTTCCTAAAAGAAACTGGTTAGTATATGCGTTTTTTTCAATTGAGTACTGCGGCCCTGTGCTTCCTGTACGCCTTTAACCCGCTCCAGGGCCAAACAAACCTGATGAAGGCCGAAACGGGACTGAAGACCTGGGCACAGCAAATGCTGCACGATTCCATAGACGCGCAGCGCAAAACCGCCGCCGACAGCCTTTTTGCAGGCATGCACCGCGCACTCCTTTTGCCCGGCTCGTTTGACTATCCGTTTGATTCCTTGCCGCAAGTATCATTCAAAATGCCGCCCGACCGTACATTTCGGATCATTACCTGGCAACTGATGGAAAACGACAGCACCTGGCGGTATTTTGGGTTCTTACAGGTACAGCAACCCAAACCAGCCCTGTATGTGTTGCACGATCATCGCACCGATTTGCCCTATAAACCGGTCGGCGTGCGGCTGTCGCCCGCACATTGGTATGGCGCGCTGTACTACAACCTTTATCCATTTGACTCCCCCCGGGGCCGCCGGTACCTGCTATTTGGTTTCGACGGATTCAGCCTGTCTGAACGCCGAAAACTCATCGAGGTGCTCTGGTTTGATCCCAAAACGGGTGAGCCTCAATTCGGAGATACCGTTTTTGACCGCGGTAAAGACGTGGACATTGAACCGGAAATGCGCATTTTATTGGAATATTATGCAGAAGGCGTTGTCCGCCTGAACTGGGACGAGGCGTACAAAATGATCCTGTTTGACCACCTGATTCCCATGGCAAGTCCATACAACGGTCAATTGACGTATGTGTCCGACGGTTCTTACCAGGGGTTCCGCCTCGAAAAAGGCCGATGGGTATTCATCGACCGGGCATTTACGGATGTGCAGGAAGAGGTTCCACGCCCGTTTCCCGTGCTGGATCAGGAAAAAAACAAGGACATCATGGGCAGGGAGCGAAAAAAGAAAAACTGAAGATTTGGTTATTTGGCTATGGCCCTGAAGTAAAGGCCATAACCAAATAACCAAATAACCGAACTACCGAACTACCGTGATGTCACCGCGGTAGGTCAGCACCCGTCCGTCGAGGAATTTCACCTCCGTCACGTATACATACACGCCGGGGTTCACGTAGTCGCCGTTGTAACGGCCATCCCATCCTTCCCCAAAGTCAAAACTGCTGGGGAAAAAGTCGGTTCGCTCATACATCAGGCCTCCCCATCGATCAAAAATCTGGAAGAAGTTGACAATTTCCACGCCCAAACCTGCGTACACGTTGAAACGGTCGTTCAGGCCGGAGGTATTCCCCGGGTGAAAAACGTTGGGAATGTAGATGTTGCGGTTTGGATCAACGTCAACGGTAATTTGATTTGTGCCCGAGCAGCCGTTGGCATCAAACACTGTCAGCGTGTAGGTGGTCGTGGTAAACGTGTTGATCATCGGGTTCAACGAGCCAGGGTTGGTCAGTAAAGCGGCCGGATCCCAGAAGAAAGTATCCACCAATGCGCCGGTAATGATGGGCTGCAACGTGGTGAGCGTGTCACCCAGTTCAATTTCAATGATCGTTGAATCAAACGCAACCACCAGCGGATCGGGTTCGAATACAAAAATGGTGTCTGTGATCTCGCAGTTCAGGCGGTCGTAGTACGTGATGAAGTGCGTACCGCCGTCCATGGCAATGGGGAACCCGGCATCGAGCAGTACCCCAAAATCCAGGCTGTATTGATAAGGTGAGCCAGCGCCCCCGATAATGGTGTTGATAAACAGGGTGGTTTCGTCGCCGTTGCAGGTGAGTTCCATCCAGGGCAGATAAGAGCCTACCACTGGTGGCGGATCGTTCAGGATCAGGTTCTGGATCGTACCGGTACAGCCTTGTACGTCCGTAACCGTTACAGAGTATTCACCAGCCGCAATATCGGAGATGACGGGCATAGTGCCCAAAAACGTTCCGCTGGAGTCGCTCCATGCATAAGTATATGGCCCCGGATTACCACCGGAGGCCAGTACGCCCAATTGTCCGTTTTCATCGCCAAAACAAATGGGCAGCGCGGTATTGGCAATATCCTGCAAGACCATAAGCTCTGCCGGTTCCGTAATAAACTCGGTAAATTCACCTGTACAACCGTTGACATCGGTGACGGTGACGGTGTAATCGCCCAAAGGGATGCTGTCGAGGGTAGGGGTTGCAACGTTGTTTACATCCCACAAAAAGCTGTAAGGACCTCCGTTGCCACCGGTCGGTACAATGGTGATCGAACCATCGGCAAGGCCGAAACAACTGGCCGGAGTGGCCACAAAGGAGCTGAAGCCAATGGTGTCGGGGCTGCCGGTCGTGATGGTCTCTATTACAAAACAGTTGTTGCCGTCCACTATGGTCACGGCACAATCTCCCGGACACAAGTCTATGCGCGTGGAGTCGCTGCTGCCATCGCACCAGATGAAGTCGAAATCGCCACTTCCGCCGTCGGAGTATGCCACTTCGATGATGGCCTGCCCGTCGCAAATATTGGCGCAACTGGCGTCTGCCTGCGTATACACCGGCACAATGGCGGGCGGATCCACGAGGGTAAAGATGCCCGACAACACACAGTTGTTGGCGTCGGTAACACTTAAGGTGTATGATCCGGCTTCCACGTCAAACAAGGTAGGCGATATTTGCCCGGTCGGGGTCCATTGGTAACTGTAATTGGGTGTGCCACCCCCTATGGTGACGCCAATGCGCCCGTCGGGATACCCGAAACAGGTAGGCTGGATGAAAGTAGTATCAGCAAAAAACAGCGTGTCTACTGCTGCAAGCGTAAAGGTGTCAATGGTTTCACAGCCCTGGTCGTTGCTGACGTTTACCACGTACGTGCCACCCATCAGGTTACAAATGCCAGCCGTGGTATCGATGAACGTGCCATCCAGGAGCGTCCAGTTATAAAACAGCATTAGTGAAGGATCGACTGTCACGCTCAGGCAGCCGTCGGATCCGCACTTGACCGAGGTGGAATCCACAGCCGTAATGGCTGGCGGGCTGGGCAATTGCAGGTCAAAAGCTAAAGAGTCCTGACAGCCATTCAAGTCTGTAACCGTTACCGAGTACATACCGGGTACCAGTCCTGTGCGGTTTGGCCCCATTGCACTATCGTCCCAGGTGTAGTTGTATGTCAATGGGCTTCCGGTTCCACCAAACGCGATTACGTTGATGATGCCGTTGTTTTGCAGCTTACAGTTTGGTTCTGAATAGCCCAGCGTATCCAACACCAGCGGTTGAGGCGAAGTAACCTCGATGCTGGCCGTGTCTACACAACCCAAAGCGTCAATAGCCACCACATTATAGATACCTGCTGCCAGGCCGGAATACGTACAGGTAAGTGGGGTGGGACAGTCTTGCGTGCCACCCACAGGCGTGAAGTATAAGAAGAAAACGTCATTTGGATCAGACGGGGTAACCGAAACTTCGGCCTGAATGGCACCGTCCATTGATCCGGCGCAAGACGTTCGGGTTTCGGTGAGCATCAAATCCACTTCGCGGGCATTACCAAGCACCACCTCGTCGGTCGCGCTGCAGCCATTCGCGTCGGTGAACGTCACGTAATACGTACCGGCTGGTTTACTAACCAAAAAGAAAGGGTTAATCACGCCGGCGTCGCTCTGCACCGGCGGGTCGAATCCGTTGGGTGAATACTCCCAATTGAAAGAATACAGGCCGCCGGCAAACGGCGTACCGCCAGATACGGTGTATGTGATGCCGCCGTCAGGAAGGCCGGAGCAACTGGCCTCGGTTATTTGCAAATCATCGTTGCGCACCAAAGTGGGTTGGCCCAGCGTACCCGATGCAGTTGCCAGACAGCCGGTAGTGGTTTCGGTCACCGTCACATTGTACATGCCCGCGCCAAGGCCGGTTTGCAAAGCCGTGCCTTGCACAACGTTTGCGCCCGTCCATGCAAACTGGTATTGTGGTGGCCCCGGATTGGCTACCGGCGTGCCGTTGACCAATACATTTGCCCGCACTTCGCCGTTTTTGTCTCCAAAACAAAGGGGCGTAAGGGTAAGATCCAGAGAGGCTCCCAAAGTCGGGAAGGATACCTCAATGGTGTATATGATCACGTCGCCAATGCCATTCTGATCGGTCAGGATGACCTCATAAGTGCCGTTGGTAATGGCACCCGGCGCAGAAAAATAAGTGCCGCCCGATACCGGAATAAACCCTGTGGTCGTTGCGCCTACGGTTGGCGCGATAGACCGCCAGTTGACCTCAAAGGGCTCTATGCCGCCTAATGCCGTTACCGACAGGGTTGCCGTAGGGGTTGCACCGTTGCAAGTGGTATCTTGCAAAGTGACTGCGACGTTTAAGGGCAAAAAGTCCACACATATTTGTCCGGTATCAACTGTAATAGCTTGAGAAACACCATTCAGGTCTTCCACATTCACCACACCTGGTCCGCTGGGAATATAAAATTGACTGCACTGCCCAAGGGTACCCAGCACGTCGAAGCAGAGTTCAACGATGGCCTCGCCGTCGGGAATGGTGATGGTTTGGCCGAGGACATCCTGGTTAAACACCGTCAGGCCCAATAAGCCCTGTGCGGCAAAGGCTTCCCCGATGTTGTCGTTGCCGGTGAAGGTGCCAATGGCCGGGTTGGGGTTCTGAAAACCGGTGTATTGAAATACCGTTGGATCCCAGCCTATGTTGATGTTGGCAGTAAAGATGTCAATATAGTTTGCTACGGTAATGGGTATGCAAATTTGCGACCCCGGAGGGGCTACAGTGTCAGGGAAAGCGAAGGTCACATTGTCGCTGGCATCGCACCCGCTCATGTCAATCTGAAAGGTCAGGCCGCAACTCTTGCCGTCTTCAACCGTGACCGTATAAATACCGGGTTGCGTAACCGAAAAGATGAGGTTGGCGTCGTCTTTTAATTGTTGGGGCGGCAAATGCTGCAAGGCGTTTACTTCCGGGTTGGAGGCCAGGAAAATTTCAATGTCGTACGTTTCATCAAATAAATTCGGCAGACCGCCACCGATTTTGAATTTGCCGAGGCAATCGTCGCCCAGCCAGTTGTTGCTCACGCCGGCCGTGTCAATTGGATTGAGGTATGCCACGGCAAACTGCGCAGCGGTGTTGACGTTGACACACGGGCCTTGCGGGAAACCGGGTTGGGAAGATTCGTAGCGGAGGCTGTCCCAGTTGTCTACCGTAATGGGCGCAAAGTGCAGGATGACAGATTGGCCGTTGCCAAAAGAGTCTTGCGGCAAACCGAGGTTTCGGAACATGATGTCTCCATCAATATTGCCGCGAGCCAGCCAGATGCCGTTTTGGGGTACCGGGTCGTTGGTGAGGCAGGGATCGCCGAGAATGGCCTGCAGGTTGTCGCCGGCAATGACGGGCGGGCAATCATAAAAAGCCCAGGCGATGCCCGCAGCAGTGGCCGGGTTTGGCGCGTTCGACACGTCATAGTCGCCGTTGTGGTCAATGAAGATCGAGTCTCCAAAACACAGGTAAATGGTGTCCAAGTCAGTATCATTGCTCTGACCGGAAAACATACCAAGGGTGAAAGAGCCGGCAAAATTGCAGGGGAATTCAGCCTGGTGTTGTGCCGAAAGGTCGGGTTTGACCGGGTAGAGCACCGAGATGTTCTCTGGCGTCTGGGCAAAGGCATAAACCATGCTACCGAGCCAGAACAAGAGGATTAAGCATTTTTTCATAACGGGAGGATTTGAAAAGGTTGTTGGAAAACAGTTCATGGGTATTCGGATGTTCAGATGCAGCTCACAGTGCGCGCGCTGTACAGGATGCTTTTTTTTAACGTTGATCAAAAGCCGTTCCGAATGCCGGAGTATTTCGGAAAAGCGCGCGCAAAAATAGGCAATGGTTGATCATCTGACATATCAAAAAACCATAAGATGTGGTTCTTAACACATTTCAGATAACAATAGCCAAAAAAAACGATGAAAAATGCCTGTTATTGCCGTTTCCACGGGCTTCCATTGAGGATTACGGTCTCTATCAAGTCGTTTCCAAAAGCATACGGAAGGTAAGCTAAGGATGACATGGGTTTGGTAATGAAAAAATTGGCCTTCTTGCCCACGGCCAAGCTTCCGAATTCAGCCTCCATCTCGAGTGCCGCAGCGCCGTTGAGGGTGGCGGCGTTCACGGCTTCTTCAGGCAGCATGCCCATGCGGATGCATGCCAGCGAAACCACAAACGACATGCGTCCGGAGGGCGAGGAGCCCGGATTGTAGTCAGAAGCCAACACCACGGGCAAACCGGCATCAATCATGCGGCGGGCGGGGGCATAAGGTATGCCGAGGAAGAAGGCGCAGGACGGAAGCAGCACGGGCAAAGTGTTGCTGTGCCGGAGGGCTTCTATCTCGGCCTCTCCGGTGTATTCCAGGTGGTCTACCGATATGGCGTTGTTGGCTACGCCCGCTTGTACGCCACCGGAGTAGTCCAATTCGTTTGCATGTATTTTGGGTTTCAGCCCGTACGTCCAGGCTGCTTTTAGTATTTGATCTGTTTCTGCCGGGGTAAAAAAACCTTTGTCGCAAAACACATCGCAGTACGTTGCCAACTCCTCTTCAGCCACCTTGGGCAACATCTGCTGCACAAGCAGGTCAATATAGTCCTGCCGCCGGTGTTTATACTCGGCTGGCACGGCATGGGCACCCAGGAAAGTGGCTTTGATGGGAATGGGGCTGGTTTCCTGAAGGCGTTTGATCACCCGGAGCATTTTAAGCTCACTTTCGATGGTCAAACCGTAACCGCTTTTGACCTCCAGCAATCCGGTACCCCAGCCGATGACCTCCAGCAGGCGTTGATGCGCTTGCTCAAACAGTTGGTCTTCGGTCGTTTCCTGCAGCCGCCGGGCCGAATTCAGGATGCCTCCCCCACGCGCGGCAATCTCCTCGTAACTCAAACCCTTGATGCGGTCTACAAACTCTTCTTCTCTGCTGGCGGCAAAAACGATGTGCGTGTGCGAGTCGCACCAGGAAGGCATCACAAAACGGCCCCGGGCATCCAGCACCACGTCGGCTCGTTCCGGGCAGGTGTTCATGGTGCCAAATGCTTTCACCCGGTCGCCCTCACACAGCAGCCAGGCATTTTGAAGCTGGGGCAAATGGGCCATTTCGCGGCCACGCAGCACCCCGCGCGGCTCCAATTCAGCGCCTGCAAGGGTGTGGATGTGGCGTATCAGCAGGTTAGACATGTGTGTTCGGATAAATACGCGGCAAAACTATGTACTTTTGTCGTTTACCCGTTCGTTTATCCGCACAAATCGCTGTATTTCATGCGCCATCGCACCGTATACTTGTTGTTGTTGTTTGCCGCTTGTCAGGGCAAACAGACCTGTCCGTATAAACCGGCTCCGGTTTTTTCAAAAGATTTGCCCCATGTGGTGCAGTATAATTTTGAACAAAAAGGCCAGCAGTCGTTGGAATCGATGCTGTTTGACACCAACATGTTGCTGGAAATAGAGCAAAACATCTGCACCGAAACCCGCCAGGCCTACCGCTTCTCGGTGCAGGGCAATTACAGCGCCTTTCCGGACAGCATGTGGTTCAAAGAAGCCGTGTTGCAACTCAACTTTTTGAGCAAATTGTCGCCCGCCCACGCGCCCCTGCGTTCGTGGGCAGCCATTCTGGATCAAAACCGCCTGGAAATGAAACTTGGCGAGCCCAAAGAAGTGGAGACCAACACATTTGTCAGCGTGGATCGGATCATCGGGCCCGAAGCAAGCACGTTGTTGCTGGTATTTGAACAAAGATGAGTTGAGTTGAGTTGAGGAGAGGAGGAGAGGAGGAGTTGAGTTGGCCCTGCTTTAGTGCCCTCAACTCCTCCTCTCCTCAACTCCTCCTCTCCTCAACTCCTCCTCTCCTCAACTCCTCAACTCCTCCTCTCCTCAACTCCTCCTCTCCTCAACTCCTCCTCTCCTCCTCTCCTCAACTCCTCCTCTCCTCAACTCCTCCTCTCCTCAACTCCTCCTCTCCTCAACTCCTCCTCTCCTCAACTCAATTAGCCAGTTCCTTCTCCGAACCAAACACAGCGGATACATACTCCCGGTTCAAGCGGGCGATGTTTTCCACGGAGATGTCCTTGGGACATTCCGCTTCACAGGCTTTCACGTTGGAGCATTTTCCGAATCCTTCTTTGTCCATTTGAGCCACCATATTGAGCACGCGGCTTTGGCGTTCTACCCTGCCTTGCGGCAGCAAAGCCAAGTGGGACACCTTGGCAGATACAAAGAGCATAGCCGAGGCATTGGGGCAGGCGGCTACGCAGGCGCCGCAACCGATGCATGCAGCAGCGTCGAAGGCGTGCGATGCCAAGTCTTTCTCCACTGGAATGGAATTCGCATCCTGGGCCTGGCCCGTGTTGACGCTGACGTATCCACCCGACTGAATGATGCGGTCGAAAGAGGAGCGGTCTACCACCAGGTCTTTGATGACCGGGAATGCGCGGGCACGGAAAGGCTCGATGACGATGGTTTCGCCGTCTTTGTAGTGGCGCATGTGCACCTGGCAAGTGGTAGTGCTTTGCATGGGGCCGTGCGGCCGTCCATCGATGACTAAGGAGCAAGTGCCGCAGATACCTTCGCGGCAGTCGTGTTCAAAAGCGACGGGCTCTTCACCTTTGGTGATGAGTTGTTCGTTCAGTACGTCGAGCATTTCGAGGAACGACATGTGTTCGTTCACATTGTCCAACTTGTACGTAACAAACTCACCTTTGTATCGGCCGCCCTGGCGCCACACTTTCAGCGTAAGTTTCATGTTGCTTGTGCTTTTTTTCAAAAAAGGTGTTAGTTAATAGAGTCAGGGGGTTTCCTGTATAATAGGTGATAGGTTGTCAATCAGGATGTTTCCGTTATATGCCGTGTTGGTGCCGACCACGAAAAAGACTTTTAATTGCAGGTAGTCGTAGTCGCCCATTTGCGGCTGGAGCTCAAACCGGTAATTTTTCCAATCCGTGTGCTGAACAGGGGTCGTTTCGGCAAGCAACTCGCTTTGTCTGTTTTGCGTGTTGATGCCTATGACCTGAAGCACGCAGGCGTCTGAAAAACTTGTTTGCTGGCCGGTTAAGCGCGACAGCGAAATGTACAAGTCGGAGCGTGCCAGCGCTGCGCTGAACGAGTACAGGGAGTCTTTGAGCAACTTGCCGCTTAGGGTTTGGCCTATGGACTCGAAGGTGTTGTTGTCTCTCACCACCATGCCAACGTAGTAATTTCCATGGAGAGCGGGCTTTCTTACAGAAAAGGATCCCGGCTGGATGTCAGGAGGCGATTCAAACTCTTCGCCCATATCAACCCAGTGAACAGGAGCCTCGCCAGATATGGCCTCTCTATTCATTTCAAACGACGGGTTTTTCAAGTGAATGATTTGTTGCCCCTGGGTTGTAAGCCCAAAGGAAAAACAAATCAGGATGAAAAACAATCGGTTGAAAAACATGATTAGTATCGTCGCTTCGGTTGATTATTTGTAGCTGCGCTGGGTCACTTTGACTTCTTCGTACTCCAGCACTTCTTTGTGGAGTTCGGGCTCGGTGCCTTCCCCTTTCCATTCCCAGGCGGAGACGAACATGAAATCCTGGTCATTGCGCAGGGCTTCTCCTTCGGGTGTCTGGAATTCTTCGCGGAAGTGGCCGCCGCAGGATTCGTCGCGGCGCAGGGCGTCTATACACATGAGTTCGCCGAGTTCAATGAAGTCGGCTACACGCCAGGCTTTCTCTAATTCGGGGTTGTATTCGTCGGTGCGGCCGGGCACCAGCACGTCTTTCCAGAATTCGGCACGCAGGTCGCGTATTTCCTGAATGGCTTGTGTGAGCCCTTCGGCAGTACGGCCCATGCCGCATTTATCCCACATGATTTTGCCCAGGCGGCGGTGGAAGCTTTCTACGCTTTGCGTTCCTTTGATGGACATCAGCTGGTCGATGCGGTCTTTAACGTCTTTTTCGGCGGCTTCAAAATCGGCTGAATCGGTAGAGATGTCGCCGGTACGGATTTCCGAGCTGAGGTAAGAGCCGATGGTGTAGGGCAGCACGAAGTAGCCGTCGGCTAAGCCTTGCATGAGGGCGGAGGCTCCGAGGCGGTTGGCGCCGTGGTCGCTGAAGTTGGCTTCACCGGCGGCATACAGGCCCGGAATGGTGGTCATGAGCTCATAATCGACCCACAAGCCGCCCATAGTGTAGTGCACGGCGGGGTAAATGCGCATGGGCACTTCGTAGGGGTTGTCGCCGGTAATTTTTTCATACATTTCAAACAGGTTACCGTAACGGGCGGAGACCACATCTTTTCCGAGGCGTTTGATGGCATCTGCAAAATCAAGATATACCGCCAGGCCGGTAGTGCCTACGCCGCGGCCTTCGTCACACACGGCTTTGGCGGCGCGGCTGGCGATGTCGCGCGGGACCAGGTTGCCGAACGCAGGATAACGGCGCTCGAGGTAATAGTCGCGATCGGTTTCCGGTATCTGGCTGGGGTGTTTTTTTGCGTCTTCTGCTTTTAGGGGCACCCAGCAGCGGCCGTCGTTTCGGAGCGACTCCGACATGAGGGTGAGTTTGGACTGGTACTCGCCCGAAACCGGTATGCAGGTGGGGTGAATCTGGGTATAGCAGGGGTTGCTGAAGAACGCTCCGCGGCGGTGTGCGCGCCAGGTAGCGGTGGTATTGCACAGCATGGCATTGGTGCTGAGATAGAATACGTTGCCGTAGCCGCCAGTGCACAGCACTACGGCATGTGCACTGTGCCGCTCCAACTCGCCGGTGAGCAGGTTACGGGCGATGATGCCGCGTGCTTTGCCATCGACCACTACCACATCGAGCATTTCATGGCGGTTGTAGAGTTTTACGGTGCCGAGGTTGATTTGGCGGCTGAGGGCCTGGTAAGCGCCGATGAGGAGTTGTTGGCCCGTTTGGCCACGGGCATAGAACGTGCGCGACACCTGTGTGCCGCCGAAGGAGCGGTTGTCGAGCAGGCCACCGTATTCGCGGGCGAAAGGCACACCCTGGGCCACACACTGATCGATGATGAGTGTAGACACCTCGGCGAGGCGGTGTACGTTGCCTTCGCGGGCGCGGTAATCGCCACCTTTAATGGTGTCGTAAAACAGGCGGTACACCGAGTCGCCGTCGTTGCGGTAATTTTTGGCGGCATTGATGCCCCCTTGAGCGGCGATGGAGTGCGCGCGGCGCGGGCTGTCGTGAAAGGTAAAGGCTTTGACGTTGTAGCCCAGTTCGCCGAGTGATGCAGCTGCGGAAGCGCCGGCAAGGCCAGTGCCCACCACGATCACATCGATGCGGCGTTTATTGTTTGGAGAAACCAGGGGCACATGGCCTTTGTAATTTTCCCATTTTTGTTCGAGCGGACCTTCCGGAATTTTGGAGTCGAGCCGGGTGTCGATCGCGGTGGATGTGTTCATATAACGGTGCGTATGGTCGTTTGTAATGAGCTGAGGGCGATTGGTTTTAGCGGACGAAGTACATCCACACGGGAATAACAGCAAACAAAAAGGGTACAGCTACTGCGTAGAGGTAACCCACGCTTTTGATCAGCGTGGTGTATTTGGGGTGGTTGAGGCCAAGCGTTTGCATGGAGGACCAGAAGCCGTGCCACAGGTGTACGGCAATGACCCACATGCTGAATACGTACACGATGACGTAAAGCGGGTTTTCAAACGCAAATTTGACCGGCGTGTACAGGTCTTTCACCGGGTGATCCATGCCTTTGATGTTGACCATTTCTACATTGCCCAATTTCATTTGGAGCCAGAATTGCCACATGTGCAGCACAATGAACACAAAAATGACGATGCCTAACCAGGCCATGTTGCGAGAGGAACGCTCTGAAGTGCGGATATGCTGCACCGCGTAGCGGTGGCCACCGCGGGCTGCGCGGTTTTGTTGCCACAACACGATCCCTTTCCATGCGTGAAACAAAATAGTAGCATACAGCAGGTACGACACGGTTTTGATGAGCGGGTTGTGCGTCATGAAGTATGCGTACGCGTTGAAGGCTTCGCCGCCGTCGTTTTGCAGCAGTTGCAGGTTGCCTATAAGGTGGACGATCAGAAACAGCATAAGAAATATGCCGGTCAGGGACATCAACAGCTTTTGGCCGATAGAAGACTGTAGAAATTGGTTAAACCAACTCATGGTTTGAAGTGCAAGGTTTGGGTGAGTGTTTTCAGAAAAGCATGGTCACTAAGACACATCGCAAAGAAAAGGAACTTTAACTTAGCGTTGCTCTAACTTTTCCGACAAAACTACACCATGCTAACGCAAGCACACAGCAAACGTTGGATTTAACCAGGCGAAACAAATTTATTTAGAAGGAATCCAAATATTAAACCACCGAAAAATGCGCTTTATCCGGCCAGGCCCTTGAGTGCACGCTTGATCAATTCTTCTACCCGTTGTATGCCGGGTTCTTCCTGCAGCACGGCATTCAGTGCTTTTTGTACCACAAGCCGGTTAAAACCCAGCGACAAGAGCGCCGAAAGCGCTTCTTCGCGCAGGCTGTTGTTGGCGGCGGGCAACAGTACAGGTGAATCGCCAGCGTCTCGCGTGAGTTTGTCTTTTAAGTCAAGGATGATTTGTTTGGCGGTTTTGGCACCGATGCCTTTCACACGCTGCAACAGGTGCACCTGCTCCCCGATAACGGCTGCCCGCAGCTCGTCTACGCTCAGCGAAGACAGCAGCAGTTGGGCCGTGGTGGCTCCCACCCCTGTTACGCCCAGCAAGGCCATGAACAAATTGCGCTCCGCCTGGGTGCCGAATCCAAACAACGTATGCGCGTCTTCGCGCACGAGCAGGTGGGTGTACAGCGTCACCCGATCCTTGCCTTCCAAGGCGGTAAACGTGCTGAGCGGTATGTGCACGTGGTACCCGATGCCGCCCGTTTCCAACACCACAAACGCCGGAGAGCGATAAGTGATTTCACCCTTCAAATATGCATACATGCGACAAATGTAGTTCGAAATTCGAAATCCGAAATCAAAAAACGCCGCCTCCCCATTGGAAAGCGGCGTTGGTTTTAGGAACGGGCGCCTGGATCGAATCTGCTTTCAGCTCCGGATCCGGATGGCGAACAGGCACTCGTCTCAAAGCCTGGTGGATCGCCGTTCCATATCGTGGTGTACCGAGAGGTCAGTTAAAAGATTGGGGCTAAGCCCCAATCAGGTCAAGAACGCTGTCTGTGCGGGGAAACCAAAGGGTTGCTCGGACAGCGGGGGGGGATGCCGGGGGGGGCGGACAGTAGTTTGTAAACAGGAGCATACGGGGAACTTTTGGATGAGTGATTATGGTTAATTATTTCGTTTTTCAACTGGTACAAAGGTCAAGCTGTCTGCGGTGTATTTAAGGGACAGTTGAAGGGGCACCATCACCCGGTAAAATCAATTGAATTGTTTGACTTTTGAATGGTATTTACTTTACATACAATAGCTTATATCAGCCAAAATTTGTGCGCTATATTTGAAAGCTGGAAAATGCACAAGTTATAAGTCGAAGAAAATTGCTCTATTCTTTGCCGCGCAGTGCAAAGATGCTATCAGATAGGCGGGATTGCCAAATATTTTTTGTTAAATGTATCTTTCCTAGCGCTCCTTCGCGGAACCTTGGCGGCCCTTTGCGGGAACCCTCTCCCGCGAAGGACGGGAAGGTTTCGCAAAGTACACAAAGGCCAACTTGGCGCCCCTTTGCGGAACCTTGGCGGCCCTTAGCGGGAACCCTCTCCCGCGAAGAACGGGAAGGTTTCGCGACGTACACAAAGGCCAACTTCGCGCCCCTTCGCGGAACCTTGGCGGCCCTTAGCGGGAACCCTCTCCCGCGAAGAACGGGAATCCAAATTATTCATATTTTTGCGTGTCCACCGGCTCCTAAAACAAGTGGAAAAATCATCATGCGCAAAACAAATACAGAGCTTGAACTGCTATTTAAAAGCATACTGGATATCTGCTTCAAGGTACATACGCAGTACGGTCCGGGCATGTTGGAGGGTTTTTATGAATCGGTGCTTTGCCATGAACTTTCGAAGGCCAGCATTCCCCATGAACGGCAAGTTCCAGTAAAGGTCATGCACGACGGTGTACCAATGGGCGTCGGTTACAGGATTGATATACTGGTAGCAGATGAAATTATCATCGAGTTAAAGTCTATCAGAATGCTGACAGAGGGAGACCACAAACAAATCCTTACGCAACTGAAAACGGCCGATAAAAGACTGGGTTTGTTGGTAAATTTTGGAGAAGCCCATTTAAAAGATGGCATTCATCGAAAAGTAAACAAACTATAAGGTGTAGGCCAACTTGGCGCCCCTTTGCGGAACCTTAGCGGCCCTTAGCGGGAGAAGTTTCCCGCGAAGTATGCGAAGGTCTCGCGAAGGACGGAAAGGCCAACTTAGCGCCCCTTCGCGGAACCTTGGCGGCCTTTGCGGGAACCATTTCCCGCGAAGTACGGGAAGGTCTCGCGAAGGACGGAAAGGCCAACTTAGCGCCCCTTTGCGGAACCTTGGCGGCCTTTGCGGGAGCCATTTCCCGCGAAGAACGCGAAGGTCTCGCGAAGTACACAAAGGCCAACTTAGCGCCCCTTCGCGGAACCTTGGCGGCCTTAGCGGGAACCCTCTCCCGCGAAGTACGCGAAGGTCTCGCGAAGGACGGAAAGGGCCAACTTAGCGCCCCTTCGCGGAACCTTGGCGGCCTTTGCGGGAACCCTCTCCCGCGAAGAACGCCAAGGTTTCGCGAAGTACGCGAAGTTAACCTTAGCGCCCTTCGCGGAACCTTAGCGTCCTTTGCGGGAACTTTTGCCCGCGAAGGACGCGAAGGTCTCGCGAAGGACACAAAGGCCAACTTAGCGCCCCTTCGCGGAACCTTGGCGGCCTTTGCGGGAACTTTTGCCCGCGAAGGACGCTAAGGTTTCGCGAAGTACACAAAGGTTAACTTAGCGCCCCTTTGCGGAACCTTGGCGGCCTTTGCGGGAGCCATTTCCCGCGAAGAACGCGAAGGTCTCGCGAAGTACACAAAGGCCAACTTAGCGCCCCTTTGCGGAACCTTGGCGGCCTTTGCGGGAGCCATTTCCCGCGAAGAACGCGAAGGTCTCGCGAAGGACGGAAAGGGCCAACTTAGCGCCCCTTCGCGGAACCTTGGCGGCCTTTGCGGGAACCCTCTCCCGCGAAGAACGCCAAGGTTTCGCGAAGTACGCGAAGTTAACCTTAGCGCCCTTCGCGGAACCTTAGCGTCCTTTGCGGGAACTTTTGCCCGCGAAGGACGCGAAGGTCTCGCGAAGGACGGAAAGGGCCAACTTAGCGCCCCTTCGCGGAACCTTGGCGGCCCTTTGCGGGAGCCATTTCCCGCGAAGTACGGGAAGGTCTCGCGAAGTACACAAAGGCCAACTTAGCGCCCCTTCGCGGAACCTTGGCGGCCTTTGCGGGAGCCATTTCCCGCGAAGAACGCGAAGGTCTCGCGAAGGACGGAAAGGGCCAACTTAGCGCCCCTTCGCGGAACCTTAGCGGCCTTTGCGGGAACTTTTGCCCGCGAAGGACGCGAAGGTCTCGCGAAGTACACAAAGGCCAACTTAGCGCCCCTTTGCGGAACCTTGGCGGCCTTTGCGGGAGCCATTTCCCGCGAAGAACGCGAAGGTCTCGCGAAGGACGGAAAGGGCCAACTTAGCGCCCCTTCGCGGAACCTTGGCGGCCTTTGCGGGAGCCATTTCCCGCGAAGAACGCCAAGGTTTCGCGAAGTACGCGAAGTTAACCTTAGCGCCCTTCGCGGAACCTTAGCGTCCTTTGCGGGAACCCTCTCCCGCGAAGTACGGGAAGGTCTCGCGAAGGACGGAAAGGCCAACTTAGCGCCCCTTCGCGGAACCTTCGCGGCCCTTTGCGGGAACCCTCTCCCGCGAAGAACGCCAAGGTTTCGCGAAGTACGCGAAGTTAACCTTAGCGCCCTTCGCGGAACCTTAGCGTCCTTTGCGGGAACTTTTGCCCGCGAAGGACGCGAAGGTCTCGCGAAGTACACAAAGGTTAACTTCGCGTACTTCGCGAAACCTTGGCGGCCTTTGCGGGAACCCTCTCCCGCGAAGAACGCCAAGGTTTCGCGAAGTACGCGAAGTTAACCTTAGCGCCCTTCGCGGAACCTTAGCGTCCTTAGCGGGAAACGTGATGCTCCCGCGAGGTCGGCGGCAAAAGGCACTTCCCTTTCGCACTCCACTTTTTGTACACGCGCTACACCTGATCCAGCCGCACAAACGCCATAAAATTGTTCCGGTCGATGCACTTGAAAGCCGCCTGTGGATAGGTTTCCGTCCAGGCAGGCGGGGCATTTGCCGGTTTAGTGCCCCACTTAAACTCATATCCGTGCAGCTGGCCGCCGAAATCCTCTACATAGTCCAGTTCAGCGCCGGTCTGTGTGCGCCAAAAGTATCGGTTGGCGTAGTGAAAATGGTAAGCGGAGGTTTTCAGGCGTTCGGTGATCAGGAAATTTTCCCACAGCTCGCCGGTATCCATGCGGGTAGACAAGCTGCTGAAGTTTTCGATCAGGGCATTGCGTACGCCGAGGTCGTAGAAATAGATCTTGCCCATTTTGGTCATCTCCTTGCGCAGGTTGCGGCTGAAGCCGCCGAGCCGGAAGATCACAAAGGATTTTTCCAGCAAATCCAGGTAGTGTTGTACCGCATCCCGGTTGATTTGCAGGGTATTGGCCAATTCGTTGATCGAAACGAGGTTGCCGGTTTGCCAGGCCAATAGCTTGAGCAATTGCCGTAGTTTCTCCGGATAGCGGATATTGGCCAGGGTCAGGATATCCTTGTACAAATAGGATTGGGTCAGTTCTTGCAGGTAGCGCTGCTTTTTTTGGTGGTTACCAATATTGAGCACCTCAGGATACAGTCCGTACACCAGCCACTCTTCCAATCGGAGCGCCACCTCAGCGTCGTTGGCACCCTGATGTGCCGCCCATTCTTCGGCGCTGATGGGGTAAAGCTGGAAAGTCCAGGTTCGTCCGGTGAGTGGCTCTTTGACCCGGTTGGCCAGGTCGAGTGTGGAGGAGCCTGTAACCAATATTTTCAGTTCCGGCAGCTGGTCGTGCAGCAGTTTGAGGTTGATGCCGATATCCGGCACGCGCTGGGCTTCATCGATAAAAAGCAGGTCGTAGCCCTGCACCAGCCCCTTGAGTTGTTCCAGATTGCGGCTGGAGAGCGCCTCCAGAAACGGCTGGTTATCGGCATTGATTTCCAACACTTTGCCCGAATAGTTGCGCATCAGCTCGCGTACCAGGGTCGTTTTTCCTACCTGACGGGCGCCATAAATGACCAACACTTTGTTGGATTGCGCCAGGTCTTGTGCGATGTTTTTTTGATGCAGCCTTTTTATGTGCATGAATATAAGGTTAGTTTCATGCAAATATACGCTGTTTTTGATGATTGACCAGCAGAAATAGCCTTTTTTTTGATGGATGGTTGTGTAAATGCGTTATTTTCATCTGTTTGACGGCAATCAGCGCACAATATGTTCATGCAGATTCCGGCGATGGTTCGAACCCGGCATTTGAGGAAAAAAGTAAGGCTTCAAATTTGTGCTATTGGATGTAAAGCCCCCAAGCCTCCTGATCACCGTTAAAAACATTCAAATCTACCCATCCCTGAACGCCCTGAAGTTTGCCGTTGTGGGCGTGCTGCCAAAAAAGCCAGTCCGGGCATTTTCGATAAAGTCCTCATTGTTGTTGGTGATAAGGCGGAGTGCCATCTAATCTTTCAAATAGTTGATAAAAAACTAATTATGATTCATTCAATAGCTGTAATTAGTCAAATAAAAGTGATTGCAGTTTGTCTTCTGTAGCCTTAAGCTTCAAGTTCAATTCAACTTTGTCCTTGAACTGTTTGCTGTTGGCAATGCTGGATTTTAATCGGGCAATTTCTTTTTCCAGAGCACTAACTTGCTTCCTGTAGGCAATCAAGTCTTGAATAGGCCTGGATGCCATGGATGGCTTGTCCGATAGCTGAATGCAGAAATCATGGTAAACCGCATCTATGCTCTTTTTCAGTTGAATTGTGTATTTGTTTTCTTCCGGTACGAACCAGTCTGTCTTGAAAGTCCAATCAATTACGGCGTTGTCTTCATTGATTGGATGAGGATGCTTGGTAGAAGTGGAGAGGTATACCAGGCGTTCATGTTCAACGATAAAAATAATAGGATAAGGAATGGCCTTGTCAATGATGTCCAGAACTGGCTGAATATCCTCTTTCGCTTTGAGTTCGATCCAGAATACCTGAATTTCCTTCATGTCCTTCGCTTCAAGATTTACAGTGTCAGTAGCGATTTTGTGAGTCCAGGTTATTTTAGCAATGAGGTCTGTAAAGAGTTTCTTTTGCTTTGCCGTAGTATAACTATCGAAAGCATTCTTAGGGATTACCCTATTTACTTTGGTGGTATGCGGTAAACTGAATAACTCCATTTAGCGCACGATTAAGAATGAGACGAGTTTGAAATCTTCGATGCCTTTGAACTTATCCGTCAAGGCGGTTGTGCCGCCTGATTTGAACAAGCTGAGCACTTCCTTTTCTTCTTCGGTGCGCAAGATGGTGCCGATACTTTGCTTGAGCAACAAAGAATATGCATCCATTTTATGGTATTCATCGGTCTCCTCACTCAAGGCTTTGCAAAGTGCTGTGAGCGGTTCGATCTTGCCTTTGCAGTGCATACGCACGGCGTCCAATATCTTTTTGGAGTCCAAATGATTGAGCTGCAGTTCACCGGAGTTTTTCATATACACCAAGTAGTAGGGGTGCAGCCGGTTGAGTTTGTTGATGTTTACACTTGAGTTTACGTTCTTTAATACGAAAATCACCCCCTCTGGAAGCATTTCCGTTGCTTTCACAACGGCATGGAGGCCTTCAGGAATATTCGTGAGTTCGCCATAGGTTTTGATGTAGTTGGAAAGGTCAACCCGGAAATCATTAAGGCCAAGGTCGGTGATGCTTACTCCTTCTCTCAGGTCTTCCAGGTCAATGACTTCTTCCTGGAGTTTTTGAAGCTGGATTTTGCGGTACTCCAAATCTTTCTCGGTTGTATTCAGTATGTTGTCATCGCCTGTGCCGGCCATATTGCTGATGAGCATCCGGCTTTCAACCCTTTGCTTTAAGTTGATGTATGCGTCCAGAGTCACATCGGGCCAGAAGTTGACCATGGTGATGCTCGCATTTTTTGAACCGATACGGTCAATACGGCCAAAACGCTGAATGATTCGCACCGGGTTCCAGTGAATATCATAGTTGATCAGGTAGTCGCAGTCTTGCAGGTTTTGCCCTTCGGAAATGCAATCAGTGGCAATGAGCAAGTCAATGGAATCAACAAGGCGCGGGTAGAGCTGCGCTTTGTCTTTGGATACCGGCGAAAAGCAGGTGAGGAGAGGATTGAGGTCTGCCGGAATGGTTTTAGCACTGCTGATTTTTCTCGACCCCGTGATCAATGCAGTGTGGATGCCGTACTTTTCTTTGAGGTAGCCTTGAATATGCTCGTAAAGGTAATTGGCCGTATCTGCAAATGCCGTGAAGATGATGGCCTTTTTATTGCCCGGATTGAATGGGCTTTTGATCTTTTTATCCAACAAGCCAATGAGCTGCTGCAGCTTGTAGTCTTTTTCGCCCCGGATGTCCACAATGCTGCTCCAAATGCCATGCAAAACGATGAGGTCTTCGTTCAAATCTTCCCGCCATTTGCGGGTGTCCATATCCGCGATATGGACCTTGATTTTTTTGCCGATGACATTTTCTTCATCCCCCCAATCAGCTTCCCAGTCAAACTCCTCATCATTCATGCGGGCTTCTATGCCTTCAAAATCCCCCTTGGCGCCCTGTGCGATGGCCTTCATGGCCTGCTCTATTTGATGGATAATGCCTTCGAGGGTGATCCTGAAGGAGTCCACCGAGCTTTCGAGGCGTTTCAACAAATTGATGCGCATCAGGACTTGAAGGCTTCTTTCACGGTCTAATTGCGTAAACCTTCCCGACTTCACATTTTTATCATACAGGTCGGCATACATTTCAACCTTGCTCGGCAAAATGTAATTGAGGGGCGTATAGATCGAAAGGTTTAACAAGGTTAATTTTTCGGCTATCTCCACGTAGGTTATTTCGCCGTTTTCTGTCAGCGGACTTTGTATGGATGCCGGTTTATTTCTCTCCGGGAACTTGCCTATTTCCGTGGTATCGTAATAGGTGATGATGTGTTTCCTGGAACGGGCTATGGTCAGGGAGTCCAGGATTTCGAAGAAGTCAAAGTCCAGCATGTCCAGGAGATTTTCGGTAGTGCGCTGCTCCGTACCATAACGACTCCAGACGTTGAATGCCTGCTGCGCCTTTCTGAAAATCTGTTCTATACCGCTTTTGGTATCCAGTTTGCTGTCTATCCAGTCGGGATCCCCTTCGTAGGCCAACGCCAATTGATTTTTCAAATCGTTGAAGCGGTTGTTCACCGGCGTAGCAGAAAGCATCAGCACCTTCGTTTCAATGCCTTCCTTTACCACTTTGCGCAACAGCTTTTGATACCGGTTTTCCCGGTCGGAATAGGGATTGTTGTTCCTGAAATTATGCGATTCATCAATCACTACCAGTCCATAGTTTCCCCAGTTCACATTTTCCAGGCTTCTTCCGTTACTCATGCCCCGATCCCGGCTCAGATCGGTGTGAAACAGTACGTCGTAGCGAAAGCGGTCTGGGGCAAGGATGTTGTTCTTATCGTTGTGCCGATAGGTGTTCCAGTTGGCTTCCAGCTTTTTGGGGCAGAGTACCAATACGTCTTTGTTGCGCATTTCGTAGTACTTGATAATGCCCAGGGCAGAAAAGGTTTTGCCCAGGCCCACGCTGTCCGCCAGAATGCAGCCTTTGTATTTTTCGAGTTTGTTGATGCCGCCTATGACGGCGTCCCGCTGGAAGTTGTAGAGCTTACTCCATACTAAGGTGTCTTTGAAGCCAATCTGGTCGTTGGGCAGGTTGTCCAAGGATATGTCCTCCAGAAAGTCGTTGAAGATGTTGTAAAGGGTAATAAAGTAGATAAACTCCGGGCTGTTTTCCTTGTAGGCGCTTTCAAAGTAGTCCTGCACCTTTTGGGTGACGTTTTTCAGGTCTTCCTCATTTTCCCATACCTGATTGAACCATTCTAAGTAGGCTTTGCTGTCGGGGAACTCTGTTTTTTGAATGAGCGTGGGGAAGCCCTTTTTGTGGGTAAGACCCAGATCGGCTGTAGTGAAACTGCCCACGTTGGAGTAGGCATATTCCTCTTCCTGACTGTTTTTCAGGTGAATCATTCCAGGGATTGGCCGGTCTAAATGTTTGTTGGACTTAAACGCCACCTTTTCTTTCACCCACCGGGAGCACTCCCTGGCAATGGCGCGCTGGTTCAACTGATTCTTCAGGCGCAACTCAAATTCACCGCCGCACAAGTCGGCTTCCTTGAAAAGATGCGGAATGAAAAACCTGGGGACTTCCTTTTTGAAGTTTTCCTCGATAAAGGTGGGCGAAGTAAAAATGAAGCGCAGCTCCTCGATTTTTTCCAGCTCCTTTTTGAGGGCTTCAAAGGCGTAAATAGAGAACGAAGAAGCGGCAATGCTCAGCCTGCTGCCCTTGCGGATGCTGGCCTTAAGGTCATCGGCCAAGCGGTTATTTACGTTGTCTATTAACTTCATTTTGCTCGTCAGTTATCCGCAGACTTGTACGCCTGGTCGGGATGGTTCAACATCTCCGGGTAGGTGTATTGAAGCTGCTTATCTGCGATCATTGTGCTGAGGTACTTTCGTTTCATATAATCTTCCCCTTTTCCAAAATATCCTGCAAGCTCTGTGGCCTTCATTGCCCTGATTTTGCACAAATCAACAATGATGTCTTTTATCTTTTCTGCATCATGTTCCCTCTTTTTAAGCTCAGCTATGCGCTCTGAAATTTCAAGAGGTGGCGCACTTATTTCAAGAGGTGGTGCACTTATTTCAAGAGGTGGTGCACTTATTTCAAGAGGTGGTGCACTTATTACTTGTTGAATCGTAGTGCCACCAACATGTTGACTTACTGCTAATAGTTTTCCCGGCACGTAGTAGGTTGCTTTGCCCTTTCCCTTGTTTGCCAATAATTCCTGGTTCTTCAGCGCCCTTAGTTCATTGCTCGCTTTCAGCGTGTCGCAATCGGTCATTTGACGGTAGGTTTGATTGTCAATAGCGCCCACTTCCCGCACAAATATCAGGGCCTGTTTTTGCCCATCGCTAAGCTGAAATTGGTCAAACTCCGCCAACCATTGCAAATCATGCTCATCCAAAAAATGATGCAACAGCAAGCGGGAAACAAATTGATTCCCATTTCTGTCTGAATCAAATGTTGGAGGAGCTAAATGTGCCTGAGCCATCAGTTTTCGCATGGCCCGGATGCCGGAACCCTTGGTTTCCGCCAAATTGGTTTCATGGAAAACAGCGGCTATAAACGGATTTCTCGTCTCGCTTCCAGGCTCCCCCAAACGATCTTCTGATTTCAACGAATACCCCGGATTGATCACTTCAATCCGGTTGTCGTATCGGATCACCTGAATGGGCCTGTGCTCTCTGTACGATCTGTGCATGACAGCATTCACAATGGCTTCCCGCAATACTTTACTGGGCAAACCTACGGAGGTAGCTTGTATTTCGCCCTCAGGCAGCAGAAAGCCCTTGGGCAAATCGGCATTGATGGCTTCAATCAGGCGGTACACCAGCGTAAGCAGCGGCCCCCGCATATCAATGGTGGTAAACCGCTCATCCGGATTTTCTACCCAGGTGTTTCCCGGAATCCTGATATAATCTACCCGGTGCATGGGCAGGTACGCCCGCAGCGCTTTGGATGTGCCGAACAAGACCAGGCCGGCAAGGTTAAGTTCTTGTTTGTTCAACTTGTTCAAGCAACCCAGCGCTTCCAGCAACTCTTCGTCGGAATAACTCAGCTCCTCTGCCGCGGCATTTACCTTTTCCCGAAGGGTGCGGTATCGCCTCAGCGCGTTTTCATCTACATCGTCCCAGGTAGCGCCGGGCATGGGCGTTTGGTCATAGCTTTTGGCATCGGTGTAAAAAATTCGCAGATCATCTTCCGTGCATTTTTGATCGGTCGGACCTATTCTTCTGTATGCGCCCGCCGGCAAGCCGTCTGCTTTGAAGTAGAGCGGCTTTTGATTGGGGGCTAATTCATCCACCTTCACCTTGATCACCGTATGGCCATGTACTTTTTCCACCGATACTTTGGGGCGCACCGGTATGTTGAACATGGAACTGCACTGAGACACAAAATCCCTCTGAAACTTATCAGGGTCGGTAATGTGCACGGTTTTGTATTGTGGATACAGCGAGGTCTTATCTTCTGCCACTCCCAATAGAATATACCCGCCACCCAGTGACGGCTCGTTGGAAAAAGCGCAAACCGTTTCCATCACCGCATGAGAACTTTCATGCCCGCCCTTGGCCTCAATCCAATCGCATTCATCTTGCTGATTGAGTAATTTGAACAGGTCTTCTGCTGTGTAGTCTTCCATATCATAGCACTTTCATTTCCGTCTCCGGAGTAAGCTGCTTCAACAACTGCTTCACATTGGTCTTGGCCGTATCGTCTTTAAAGCCGCTGTCGCGGAACACGATGCGCAGGGGCTGGTCTTGGGCGACGGCCTTGGCAAAGGCTTCATCTATGCCGCCGTCGAAGCAGGCGTAGAGGGAATTTCCCGCCACCTTGAACACCTGCTTGCCGGCTATGGTGGCCTGCTCTATTTTGAGGGAAAGCGGCAAGCCCCAGTCGAGCATCACCTGGGCCAACAGGTCGTCTGCGCTGCGGTCGGGTTTTACGTTGTCGGCAAAAAGTTCCAGGGCCTCCTGCTTGTAGTCCTGCGGACGGTAATACACCTCCTGCATATTGCTGCTGTCCAAGCGGTACACCCGGAAGCCAGTGTCTAATTGGTCAATGCTTGATTGTAGATGGTTAATTTCATCTAACAGGCTCTCGACCTTTTCATCAACCAATACATTCTCTGGCAACACATACCGCCTATTGACCATGGACAATTGTCCATTCACCATTTTCTCCAACTGTACTTTCTTCTCATTGACCATTGACAATTGACCATTCACAATTGCCTTACCCGCCCTGCGGATGCGTTCTTTGCCTATTTCGCAGATGTTTTTATAGCCGGCTTTATAGGCTTCGCTTTTTTCATCGGTGGCTTCTGGCAACTGAACCATGATGTATTTCCTATTTCCGTTATCTTGAGCATTGAATTGCATAACAGCATGAGCCATACTTCCTGAACCAGAATAAAAATCAAGTATTATAGATTCCTTATTCGCATTCGAGACAGTTAAAATCCTTGACAACAAGCGAACAGGCTTAGGGCCATCGAAGTAAGCCTTATCGTCAAACAACTTCTTGACCTCTTGTCGTCCCTCTTGATTATGTCCCACTTCTTTATACTGCCAAATAGTAATGGGAACCATCCCATTCTGGACTTCTGATAGAAATCTCTTTAGACGTGGCACATTATTACCATCCTTGCCAAACCAAATGCGGTTATCATCAATTAATTCTTGGATTTTCTTTTGATTAGTGAACCAACACCTGCCGTCAGTGGGTCTAACTTTCTTACCTGAAGGGGTTTCAATTTCAAAATCATATGATTCGCTATAGGTCTTCACAGTGAGATTATCAGAAGTCCAAGGGCCTCTTGGGTCATTATCGGGATTTTTATATCTATCATTGGCTTCTTCAGTTCTTGGCAATTGTCCAATTGTAAATTCAGAAATTATTTTAGAGTAGACTAAAATATGATCGTGGCTATCTGAAAAGTACTTTGCATCATTTTTAGGAGCAAAAGCCCTTTCCCAGATAACATTTGCAATAAAATTACTATCTCCAAAAATTTCATCACATAATAGTTTTAGATTATGAACCTCGTTATCATCTATCGAAATAAAAATCACGCCATCATCTTTCAGTAAGTTTCTCGCCAACTTCAACCTCGGATACATCATACTCAACCAATCGCTGTGGTAGCGGCCGTTGGTTTCGGGGTTCACCACCAGCCGTCGGTTGTATTCGTCTTTCTGGCCGCTATCAAATAGTTCTTCCTGTCCGTACTTGGCAAAGTGGTCTTTATACACAAAATCCTTCCCGGTGTTGTAGGGCGGGTCTATGTAGATCATTTTGATTTTGCCCAGGTAGCTTTCCTGCAGCAGCTTGAGCACTTCGAGGTTGTCGCCTTCGATGTAGAGGTTTTCGGTATTGTCGAAGTCCACACTGTCTTCGCGCACCGGGCGAAGGGTTTTGGCAGTGGGCAGGTTGGCGGTTACGATGGCTTCCCGCTTGCCCGGCCACTCCAGGCGGTAGCGTTCTTTGGCGCCTTCTACCACGGCATGGCTCAGTTCTTGCCGGAGCAGGTCAAAATCAATGGCCCGGCCTTCGGCACTTTCCGTCACGCAGTGGGGAAAAAGCGCGGCGAGTTTTTCCACGTTGTCGCGCACGAGGTCGGGGCTTTTCATATCTAATTTGTCTTCCATAATCATTGCAGTTGAACTAGGCCGAGCAGTTTGTCGTAGCTGCTCACGGTGGAGAATTTCACCACGCCGCCGCTGATGGTTTCGAAGTGCTTTTCGGCGCAGTGTATTTTCAGTTTTTCTATTTCGCGTAGTTCCAGGTCTGATTCGGAGCCTTTCGTTTCGGCCACAAAGTAAATGTGGCGCACCTTGTCTTTGTCCAGCACAATGGCCCAGTCGGGGCTGTAATTGCCTATAGGCGTGGAGATGTAAAAGCTTTTGGGCAGCTTGGCGTACACTACCACTTCGGTGCTGTTTTCCATGGCCTGGGCAAAGTCCGATTCGATCTTGGAATCGGACGTAAGGTAGTCGTAGATGTGTTTCTTCAGCAATTCGGAATTGCGGAGAGCGTATTTGTCGTTGGTAAACACCGTTTTGGCGTCGTATTGTGCATCCGTTTTGTGATACACAATGTTGTTAATGATCAAGCTTGCCTTTACTTCGTTGATGAGTTTGCTGCCTTTGGCAATGAACTCTTCCGGATTTTTGCGAAGCAGAAGGAACTTCTCCTCCTTAATGCCTTTGAGGATGGCCACGATGGTTCTTCGGGTCAGGTGGGTGCGCTGTTCCATCTCGCCCACGATGTCGTATGTGGCGTTGGTGTAGAGGTCGTTTTTCAGTTTGAGGTTTTGCCTTTCCGATTCTACGATCAGTGCGCCGGCCTGCATCTGTTCCTTAGTGCCGTCTTGGAGTTCGCCCGTTTTAACTTCGTACGTGCGATCGGCGACGTAAAGCTGCGCGTTGATGCGGATGATGCCGTCGCGGATGAGCGTTTCGGAATGGAACTGCACCTCGTAGATGGTCTTCAGGTTGATCTTCTCCCAAAGCGCCTGAAACTCTTTTTTCTTGAAATTGTCGTTGGGATTCAGCACGATGGTTTGGCGTTCGTCTTCCGGTTTGAAGACTTCGCCCGTATAGATGCGTTTCAAGAGCTCGCAAATAGCAGGCTGAAAATTCTTGAGCCTTTCGGGTACCTGGATTTGGTAAGTGGCGACAGGCTCCATGGCAATGATGGCATTGTTGTCATCGATGATATCGTACTTGTACAAGTGCTTGTTTAGCAGTTCTGAATCTTCTTTGGTAAGGCGATAGGATTCTCCTTTTTCATTGCTCAGCACCTTTCCAACAAAAAAATCCACATCCGCTTTTTGCGGGCGGTCTTTGAGGGTAGCGGCAATTTCGCTTTGTAGGCCTTTGGCAAACGTTTCATAGCTCTCCGAGGCGATGACGGTGAGTTTGTTGATCTCATGCACCTGGTCGCCCACCATTTCAAAATCGAGGCGGTTGCCGTTGTTGTTGACGCACAGGCGCATGCCCCGGCCTACTTCCTGTCTTCTGCGGGTCTGGCTGCCGCTTTCCGCATTTTTGAGCGCGCAAATCTGAAAGACGTTGGGGTTGTCCCAGCCTTCCTTGAGGGCGGAGTGGGAGAAAATGAAGCGGGTGGGCTCTTCAAAACTCAGCAACCTTTCCTTATGCTTCATGATCAGGTCGTAGGCGGAAATATCGTCTGAATCTTCACTTCCACGTTTTACTGTTGGATCAATGGATTTGCCTTTTTTGTCGATGGAGAAATAACCTTCGTGCACGCGGTGCGCATCATCCCGTTTCAGGTAATCTGCGTAAATGGTGGGCATATAGCCCTTATGCACGCGGCTTGGGTCTGTATTTTTCAGGTAGTCGTTGTACTCCTGCTGGAATAGGTCCAAAGAGTCATTGCGCGCGTTGTTGTACTCTTCTTCGAATATCCTTGCGTACTCACCCAACGCCTGTTCACCTGCTTCGTCGTACACCCGGTATTTTTCCACCGAGTCGATGAAGAAAAGCGAAAGCACTTTGATGCCTTTTTCAAAGAGATGCTTTTCCTTTTGCAGGTGCGACTGGATGGTTTCCCGGATTTGCACCCTGCGGAAAGCGTGCTCGTCTTTGTCGTTGAGCATATCGCCCGGGTAGATGTCCTGGCCGCTTACCACTATTTTATTGAAGTAGCCGTTTATCTCGGTGATGATCTGGTTTTTGTAAGCCGGAAGGTTTCCGGAAAGCTCGTACAGGTTGGCGCCTTCACCCAATTTCTGGCGCACTTTTTTCACGCCATCTCCCGCGCGTTTTTCAAATTCCACCACGGCAAATGGTGGTTTGGTGGTGCTCAGGCTGATTTGCTCGAGGTACAGATACCCGGTTGTGCCGGTGGAACCTTTCAGGTTGATGCCTTTTACCTGTATTTTCTTGACCAGACGTTTGTTGTAAGCATCCAGGGCGTCCAACCGGTACACCTTGTTGTATTCCACTTTGTGCGTAGCGGAGTAGCGCAAGGTGAACAAGGGGTTGAAATCCTGCATGCTTTTCAGGGTCTTTTCGCCATCCACCGATTGCGGCTCGTCAATGATCAGAATAGGGTTGGTCTGTGCAATGATGTCAATCGGCTTGCGGGTGCCGAATTGATCAAGTTCCTGATAGATGCGCCGGGCATCTGCGCCACTGGCGTTGAACGCCTGGGTGTTGATGATCATGACGCTGATGCGGCTGTCGGAAGCGAAGTTTTCGATGTCTTGCGGGCGGCCCGAGTTGTAAATGAACGGGTTGATTTTGTGGCCGTACAATTCCTGAAAGTGGTCCTGGGTATCCTTAAACGATTTATTCACCCCTTCGCGAATGGCAATGCTGGGCACAATGACGATGAATTTGCTCCAGCCGTAGTGCTTGTGGAGTTCGTACATGGTGCGGATGTAGGTATAGGTTTTTCCTGTACCCGTTTCCATCTCAATGGTGAGGTTGTAGCCGAGTTTAACGCCTTTGGGCCGTTCTATCTCCTGGCTGGTAAGCACATCATTGCGTTCCTGAACATCCTTTATGTTTTTGAGCATCTGCGCTTCTGTCAGTTGAACCGGGCTGTTGCGGTAGCCGATATCTTCCATCACTTCCGTCTCCAGGGCCAGCGTGGCAATACCATGAGCGGCTTGCTTCGCCTTGCGGATCAGTGCCGCGCTGCGCTCCAGGGTAAAGCGGTTGGTTTTGAGGGCTTGGCCTGCAAAACAATCCACCACTGCTTTTACAGCCTGAATCTGAAAGTCTTGTTCTTTGAATTGTAACTTCATGTGATTTGCCTTTTCGGCACTAAAGAGATTGATAGTAGTCCTTAATCTTCTGCGCCATCAGCTTCCTTCGCTGCTCCAGAAAGTCTTCGTAATCGGCGATTAGCATGTCGTAGATGCTTTCCGGTATGCAATGGGTGGCGAGGTTTTCGCGAAGCGTGCTTAGGTCGTTTATGCTGCCGTAGTGCAGCAGGCCGTTTTCGCATTGTGCGCGTACGGCGGCGAAGTACTCTGCAGGCGGTTTGTTGCCGATCTGGATGTTGATTTCCGACTGCATGTAGGCGTAGTTGGCGATCTGGTTGTAGTGCCAGCGCTGGAGGCCCTGTTTTTTGAGCAGGTCTTTGGGGAAGATATGGTGCACGTCGCCGCGGTGTTCCACCAGTTCGCGCACATTGATGTCGCGCGAAAGGAAGCCCTTGTCTCCCGAGGTGACCTGAGCAGCCAGGAACACATAGTAAAACGGGCTGCTCATCGACGAGGTGTTCAGGTGTTGTGGCAGACCGGTGTTCCAGAACCCGTCGGACAGGTTGGACTCCTCTATTTCCTGCAGGTAGGCATCAATCGGGCGTTCGGCAATCTGTTTGATGTCGAAGTCGAACTGTGACTCAAACGAACCGGTAGCGCGTTGGGTAAGGATGGACATGACAAACCAGCGCTTCACATACGACTCGATGTTGGCCGGCGTTTCGCCACGGTCGCGCAGTTTCAGGTAAAGCAGGTAGGCGAAGTTGAGGGCGTTTTTGGAACGGATCATGCCTGGCGCCACAAAGCCGGCGCTTTTGATGATCATCACGAAGCGCTTGAAGTTGGTTTCGTTGATAAACTTGAACACCCCGTTGCGGAGTTTTTCAAACGATTCACCGGCAATTTCTTCTTCGAAGCTGCGGGTCTCAAAGTTGCGTCCGGAAAGCAAGCTCACCAAGTCGCCTAACTTGGCGCGGTTAAACTCTGTTCCGAAGCACACTCGAAGCATGTCGTTGTACGTTGGGTCGTACAGCTCGTCGTTTTCATCCTTCAGCCAGGACATTTTTTGAAAATAGTCTGTTTTGGCAAAATCCGGATCGTTGTCGTTGATGTGCTGGAAAAACTCCGGCGCCACGGCCAGGTGGCAGAAGTAGTCGATGGCTTTGCGCAGCTGTTGGCCACCGAAGGTCTCGTTGGCGGCAATTTTGGACATGGCGAAGTCCGCCTGGCTCAAAACAACACCTTGGGAGTTGATCCGGATAAATATTTCCGTGACGGTTTCAATATCCAACTCCGGCGCCAGTTCAATGAGTCCAATCTGCTTTTTGGCGAGGTTGAACAGGTTTCCGATCGACTCGATTACTATTTGTTGATCGGCATCCGGGTTTTTGCCTAAGTATTCGTTGATGATGTGAAAGGAGTTGGTGCCGGTGGTATAGTATTCCGAGATGTCGGGCAGCCATGCCTTATCGCGGATGATGGCGGTGTTTTGCACTTCAAAACGCTCCTCCAATGGATGGAAAGCGATTTTGATTTTCACGCGCTGGTATTGTTTGTTGATGACGTATTCGCCGAGGATAGCCGCTTTTAAGGCGGTTACCCGTTGTTGGCCGTCAATCAGTATTTTTTTTCCTTCCGAAAAGGAACCGTCCTTCAGCCGTACATTGGGGTTGCGCCAGGCAATGACGTACCCGACGGGGAAGCCCTGATAGAGCGAGTCCATCAGGTCGCGCACTTTGGAGGCATCCCAAACAAAAGGCCTTTGAATTTCGGGAATGGCAATTTCGCCGGATTTGACCCAGGAGAGCAGGGTCTCGATGAGGTGCTGGTTGACGGAGTATTTTTGAACGGACATAAAGCAGGAATTAATGCAGGTTTGCAGTGGTTGGGGTTGCAAATTAATTGAAAATTATTCGTCCTGCGCATATGCGCGCAAGATGAATTTTCCCCGCCAGCGAGAGCAGGTGCATCTGCTGTGCGCAAAAGCGCGTTTTTGGGGTGGTGACGACCCACAGGCGGCATATTTGATCCGGCATGGAAGAAATGTTTTATCTTTACCCGGGCAACGCCAAACCGCATTTATGTCCGATCAAGCGCTCCGGGTTTTCATCATGTACGCACACGAGGACAAGTCTGTGCGCGACAAGCTCATTCAGCATTTCCGCCCTTTGGTCAAAAGCGGCGAGGTGGAGTTGTGGTCTGACCACGAAATAAAACCCGGCGCACTCTGGGATACCGAAATCCGGGCGCGCCTCGAGGAGTCCAGCCTGATCATCATGCTGGTCAGCGACGATTTTTTCGCCTCCGAGTACATCCACAACGTAGAAATGACCAGCGCCCTGGCCCGCCACAGCCGCGGCGAGGCGCGCCTCTTACCCGTCATTGCCCGACACTGCTCCTGGAGCGAAGCGCCCGAAATAGCGCGCCTGCAAGTGCTCCCCCCGGAAGGCAAACCCGTTATTTCTCAAAGATGGGACAGCCCCGACGAACCGTATGTGGAAGTCATTAAAGGCGTAAAAGCCGCCATCAAGGCGTTGCGGAAGCCCGTGCCGGTAGAGCCGCCTAAGCCTGTACCTCCGCCTGCGCCGCCACCAAAGCCTCCAGTAACAGATACGCCCAAACCCATACCTCCACCTCCAGCGCCAAAACCGCTTGCACCCAACCGAAACCTGTTGGCTTCGGGTGGGGTGTTGCTGTTGGCGTTGCTTGCCTGGGGTGTTTATCAGTATACACGCGATCAAGACAGTGGTCCAGCCACCGAAAACGCTAACCCATCCAATACAAGGTCAACAGTAAAGGGTGCGCTCACCCCGGTTTCACAGCCAGATTCGCCCAAAGTTGAAAATAAGCCAAGGGAAAAGTCGCCAACCCAAAATCCAACCGTGAAACCACCCACAACGAAACCTGATCTAAACGCTCAACCTAAACCAAAACCAGACATTCCACAACCGGAACCGAAATACGACCGCAAACTTGAAGCCAAAGACGGCATGGCCCGCATACAAAAAGGAAAACTGTGGAGTTTTGAAAATACCGCCACGGGGAAGATATTAGATGATTGGTACGATGATGTAGAAAATTTTGACGACGGCCGGGCTTTCGTCACCAAAGGCGGTAAATCCTATTACATCAATAAAAAAGGAGATTGCGTAGAAGGGTGCAAGTAGCTAAAATATTAGCCAGGCAATCCGCCGTCCTACTGTGATGACTTGCATGTTGTAGGCTCTTTTTATTTGCCAAAGTTACAACAATTTATAAAAGAATCCACTGCTTACACCCAAATACCTTTACTTTTACCACTTCAATGCCCCCTCTGCCATGCGAATCTTCTACTGCCTCCTCGCCTGCCTCTGCCTGCTCCACACCGCCGCCGCGCAAACCGAAAAGCGCGTAGCCCTCGTGGTGGGCAATGCCCGCTATGCCAACCGCCCCCTGCTCAACCCCGCAAAAGACGCTGGCGCCATGGCCGCAGCCCTGCGCGAAGCGGGATTCAGTGTCACCGAAAAATATGACCTCGAATACGACGCGTTTAACCGCGCCGTCACCGACTTCGGGCGCAGCATCAAAGACCCCAACACCGTGGCCCTGTTTTATTACTCCGGACACGGGGTGCAGTACGGCGGCCGCAGCTACCTGGTGCCCATTGGGGCCGACAACAAGCTGCGCGACGAGGAAGACATTGATCCCTTTTGCGTGCCCGTAGACCGCGTAACCAGCAAAATGCAGCTGGCCGACAATAAAATCAACATCCTTATCCTCGACGCCTGCCGGAGTTTTGCCGTGGTGGGCGGTACCAAAAACCTGCAAACCGGCCTCGCCGAGGTGTCGTCACCCATTCCCCAACTGCTGGTAGCCTACGCCACCACCCCCGGCACCGTAGCATCCGACCAAAGCTCCGGTGCCAACGGCCTGTTCACCGGCAGCCTGCTCAAACACCTGCGCACCCCCGGATACGACCTGCACAGGGTATTCCTCGAAACCCGAAAAGACGTGTACGAACTGTCCGGCAGACGCCAACTGCCCGGCGTACACGACTACGTGACCAACGATTTTTTCTTTTTTCCCGGTACGCCCCCCAAGGTCGCTCCTAACCCGATACATACAGACCCGCCTACCTCTTCCGTAACCACCCCCAACCGCGATGTCTCCGGCAGCGCCACCCCCCAAACCTACACCGACCCCCTCATGGGCACCATGGTACACGTAAAAGGTGGAACCTTCACCATGGGCTGCAAAGACGGGCGCGACACCGAATGTTACGGTGATGAAAAACCCGCCCACACCGTACGGTTGAACGACTTCTACATCGGCGAAACAGAAGTAACTCAAAAACAGTGGCGCGCGGTGATGGGCAGTGATCCTTCAAACCTGGGTTTTCCAGGCTGCGACGACTGCCCGGTAGAAAACGTAAGCTGGAACGACATACAGGATTTCATTTCCAAACTCAACGCCCGCAGCGGCAGCGGCCGTTATCGCCTGCCCACCGAGGCCGAGTGGGAATACGCCGCCCGCGGGGGCGCTTACAGCCGTAATTATGCTTACGCAGGCAGCAACGACGCCGACCGCGTGGCCTGGTACAACAGTAATTCCGGCAAGAAAACACGCCCGGTCAAAGGCAAAGACCCCAATAAATTAGGCCTGTACGACATGAGCGGCAACGTGTGGGAGTGGTGCGCCGACTGCTGGCACGACACGTACGAAGGCCACCCGACAGACGGCTCGGCGTGGACGTCGGGGAGTTGTGATCGCCGTGTGTTGCGCGGGGGCTCCTGGTACTATTACAACGGGTTTGTCCGGGTGTCCTATCGCGTCAACAACTATCCTGCTTTCAGGAACAGCTTCAACGGTTTCCGGCTTGCCAGGACAGCGCCATGAGGGTTACCCTTTTTACTTTTATTGTTTTACCCTTTTTTTCTTTTCGATCTACGGTGTGGGTACGGGATTCGGCGCAGCCGAAAATTTTTTTTTGAAAAAGGGGTATTTTGCTGAGGTGTAGGCATCCCTCATTTTTCAAACAAGCCGTTGTCCAGCAGTGGTGGAAAAATGCGCCACGCGCCGGTTTCTGTCAATCCGAAATTGACTCCGGCACGCATCATGCGGTCAATAACCCGGCGTTGCATGCGGCGGGTATTGGCCTGTTTGATGTGTCCCATTTGGGCATTGATGCGGGCTTCGAGATCGGCAGGGGGGAGTTTGCCTTGTAAGTACCGACCCGTTTGTTGGTCCAAGCGATGCCAAAAGCGCTTGCGCCCGTCGTGGTGTATGATTCGGTAGTCCGGATATACACGCTGGCCAAGAAAGTTGACACCAACAGCGGTGGGTTGCACGATGCTTTTGTGCCAATGCAGGGTAAGGCGCAGGTGTTCGGCCAAGTAATGCCGGATCTGGTCTTTCCAGTCGTGGAGTTCGTGTTTGTCGGGGCTGAACACCACAAAGTCGTCGACATACCGCGCATACCCTTTTGCGCGGAGGGTTTCTTTGACAAAATGATCGAGTGGACTGAGGTACACGTTGGCCAGGAACTGGCTGGTGAGGTTTCCCATGGGCAGGCCCTTTCGGCATTGGAGGGGAGAAAACAAATCATCTCCCGGATAATAGTCAGATACTTGTTCTTGCGGGTTGGAGCCATCTATGATGAGGTGGAGCAGATCGAGGGTTTGTCGGCAGCCAATTTTTCGGGCGATCAATGCTTTCAAGACAGCGTGGTCAATAGACGGGAAATACTTTTGGATGTCGCATTTCAGGACAAACGGGTACAGCGCAGTATATTGTTGGCAGCGGCGAATGCCTGCATGCGTACCTTTACCGCTGCGGTTGGCATAACTGTCGTACACAAATGTTTTTTCAAACAATGGCTCCAGTACCCGAACGATGGCGTGGTGCACCACCCGGTCGCGAAAAGGAGCAGCCGATATCATGCGCAACTTGGGTTCGCGAATATAAAAGGTACGGTATACCCCGGGCAGATAGGTGCCAGAGGCCAGTTCGTCCCGCAATCGAAACAATTCACGCTCCAGATGCGCCTCGAAAGCCGCTACATTCGGTTTGTTGCGCTTGCGTTCGCGGGCCTTGTAAAATGCGAACAGCAAGTTTTCGAAGGACGTAATTTGGTCAAATAGATTTTTATATTTTTTCATGAACACTGAATCCATACTGGTAAAAGTGCAGGACTACTGGAAAATCCTGTTTCCCGTCACCAGCCGTTTTCCCAAAAACCTGAAGTTCAGTCTGGCTGACCGCATACAACAGCTGGCCTCTGAACTGATGGAACTGGTGGTGGAAGCATATTTCACCAGCCCCGAATATAAAAAGCCCCTGTTGGTAAAGGCCAACATCAAAGTGGAACTGTTGCGCCGCTACCTGCGGGTGGCCTTCGAATTGGGCGTGTTTTCGTCATCGGTACTGCTGCGCATGCAGGAACCCTTAGACGAGATCGGCCGCATGATCGGTGGCTGGATGAAAAAGCTGCCCTGAAAAAAATCCGGCGCGGACTTCGATGGCTGATATGCCCCTACCACACGCGCCGGACTCAACCGAAACTTTGGCCTTGCATGCCCTGCGGCATACCCGACACCGGACGACGGGCTGGACAGCGCGTATGCGGCACACTCTGATGGGGCACGTTGCGACCATCAAGACTCTGGCCGGCCACGCCTGGCATGACCTCCGCTGTGCTGGCAAGCCGGAAACCGTTGTTGTTGTTCCTGTTATCAGGATTGTTGTTGTTGCGATTGGACACCCGGACATTCCTGTTGTTATTGTTCCAGGAGCCCCCGCGCAACACACGGTCCGTTTTCGCCCGCCTTCCTCAGGCACAAAGATACGCCAGACCGCAGCAATATCCACAAGCCTGAAAAATACCCCTTTTTCAAAAAAAATTTTTCGGCTGCGCCGAATCCCGTACCTACACCGTAGATCGAAAAGAAAAAAAGGGTAAAACAATAAAAGTAAAAAGGGTAACCCTCATGGCGCTGTCCTGGCAAGCCGGAAACCGTCGACGTTGAGCCTGACATCAGGATTGAGGACGTAGCGAAAGGACACCCGGACATCCCTGCTGATACCGTACCAGGAGCCCCCGCGCAACACACGGCGATCACAACTCCCCGACGTCCACGCCGAGCCGTCTGTCGGGTGGCCTTCGTACGTGTCGTGCCAGCAGTCGGCGCACCATTCATACACGTTGCCGCTCATGTCGTACAGCCCCAGTTCGTTGCGGCGTTTGGTTTTTACCCGTTGGGTGCGGCAATTATTGGCTTTGAGTTTTTCGTAATCCCAATCACCAGAGAGCATTTTTTCGCCGGAGTTTTCCCAAAACCAGGCTACTTCATACACGGTATTGCTGCCTGCGTACTTGTACCCGTGGCTGTAAGCTCCTCCACGGGCTGCGTATTCCCACTCGGCTTCGGTGGGCAGGCGATATCTGCCGCTGCGGGCGTTGAGTTTGGAGAGGAAGTCCTGTATGTCGTTCCAACTGACCTGTTCTACCGGGCAGTCGTCGCAGTCTTTGAAATATGAAGGATCACTGCCCATCACCGCGCGCCACTGTTTTTGGGTTACTTCTGTTTCGCCGATGTAGAAGTCGCTCACCCGCACGGTGTGGGCGGGTTTTTCCCATTCGTAGCATTCGGTATCGCGCCCGTCCTGGCAACCCATGGTGAAGGTGCCGCCTTTTACGTGTACCATGGTACCTACAATGGGGTCTGTGTAGGTTTCCGGCTTAGGCAAAATCGGCCCAGCTCCTGTGGTGGTGGGCAACGGGTTTGGTGGTGTTGTTGCAGTAGTATTTGGGAAGAAATAAAAGGTACTCGTGAGGTCTTGTACCACGTAGGGTCTTTGTTTGCCGCCCGAGCTGTTGAGTACGTCTTTGCGGGTTTCTTTAAACACCTGCTCAATGTCGTAGCCAGGTGTGCGGAGGTGTTTGAGCAGGCTGCCAGTGAAAAGGCTGTTTTTGCCGTTGGGCACATCGGCGGCGGTAGAGCCAGGCCAGGTGGCGTAGGCCACCAGCAGTTCGGGGGTTAGTCGGGTGACCTCCGCGAATCCGTTGTCGGCGGTTTTGTTTATGCGGACTACCGGAAACGTGCGGCAGGCATCCAGCACGATGATGTTCATTTTGTTGCCTGCTATTTCCATCTTTTTGACCACGTTGTTTTCGGGCACGCAGGTACCGTTGATGTCGTCCTCGTCGCGCATGTTTTCGGCACCGATGGGCACTAAGTAATTTTTGCCGTCGTACTGTACGCCGTGTCCGGAGTAATAAAACAGCGCCACCGTGTTTGCGCCTTTGATGTTGCGTCCAAAGTCGGTGACAGCGCGGTTAAAGGAGTCGTATCGGAGGTCATATTTTTCCGTCACCGAAAACCCCGCTTCGCGCAGGGCCACCGCCATGGCCTTGGCGTCTTTCCCCGGATTGGTCAGCGGGCTGTTGGCATATCTGGCATTGCCCACCACCAGGGCTACGCGGCGTTCGGTTTGCGCCGTGGCGGCGCTGAGGCAACACAGGAGAACAAAAAGCAGGATATTTCGCATGGCAGGAATGGGGATAGCACAAAAAGTATGCAAAGGTAAAAATATCTTTGCGCACATGGAAGACTGGGAATTAGACTTTGCCTTTTTGCGCGTGCAAAACATCGTGAAAGACGCCATGGGCCGCGAGACGCTGCCCGACCTCAACACGGTGCTGTTGCTCATCGGCGTGCAGGAACTGGGCCGCTGGAAAAAACAGTTCACCAAAGAGGAAAAACAAGACCTGATGCACATCGCCGTGTGCCGCCTGCTGGCGTATGAAGATTTTTTCGAGTTCAAGGGCCGCGACGCCGACGGCTGGCCCCACTACGTGCAAACCCGGGAAATGAACGCCCAAAACATGCCCCAACAGGAACGCTTGCTCAAACAACTCACCATCCGCTACTTCGACGACCTGGAACAGGAGAATGGCGGCTGGACGGAACACAGCAAATAAACGGCCGCGCAGGGCATCACGTGCCCAAACCCGCGCGTGCTACTTTTTGTACGACGCCACAGTTCTGGCCAATCCGGTTGCCGGATCGGTGGGCTTCAGGCCGAAGGTTTTTTCAAATTTTTCGGAAGACAACACGTAATCCTGTGTGTATTGGTAGTTCATTTCGGCAAACTCGCCAAGCAGTGGGTTGAACAGGCCGATGAGGCGCAGCATGAAGGCCGATACGGTTTGTTGTCCGCCCTTGACGCCAAAGGCCTCGGCGCTGCGGCGCACCCATTCTTCGCCGGTGATGCGTTCGGCCGACGTGGGCAGGTGCCATTCCTGGCCCAGGGCGCGGTCGTCGGTGCCCAATATGGCCAATGCGGGGCCGATGTCGTCGGTAAACATAAACGTGTGCACTTTTTTCGGGTTGCCAAACCACATGGCTTTTTGGCCTTTGGCGTGCCGGTCGAATACGATGTTGTTCAGGATGCTGTTGGTGCAATGGGGCCCGTAAAAGTCGGCTGAACGGCCCACCGTGGCGCGGAGGCCCCTTTTTTGCATGGCGGTGCGCAGCATGGTGAGGATCTCGGCGCGCACTTTTCCTTTTTTGGAATTGGGTCGCAGCGGCTGGTCTTCGCGCATGACGCCCCTGACGTAGCCGTAGGCGTACACATTGTCCATAAACACCAGCTTGCTGCCATGAGCCAGGCAGGCTTCTATGGTGTTGGACATGACGATGGGCCAATCGCGCTGCCACACTTTGATGTTGTAGTCGAGCCCCACAACTAAGTACACGGTTTCCGATCCGGCCAGGGCGCGCAGGAGCTCTGCGGCATCCAGTACATTTGCTTTGGTGTGTTCCCAGGGGCCTTTGCCCGCGCTGCGGCCCACGCCGCGTACAGGTAAGCCTTTTTCTTTGAGGGCTGTTGCCAGGCCGTGCCCACTGATGCCGTTGATGCCGAGGATGGTGTGCATTTGAGTTGAGGAGTTTAGTTGAGTTGAGGAGTTGAGGAGTTGAGGGGTTGAGGAGTTGAGGGGTTGAGGGGTTGAGGAGTTGAGGAGTGGAGGAGTTTAGGGGTGGAGGAGGAGTTTAGGGAAGATATACTATGTATTGCGCGTAAGGTAGGGAAGTTCGGATTTATTCCACGTAACATACTATGGCGGCACCTGGTTTTTTGAGCAAAAACGCACACTAAATGCCGCAAATTGTTGATATTGTGTATTTAACAAAATAGAAATACTGTAGCATTTGATAGGTATTTGCCCAACATCAAACACAAAAAACCAAAGTGAAACCCCCTCAACTCCTCCTCTCCTCCTCTCCTCAACCCCCTCAACTCCTCAACTCCTCCTCTCCTCCTCTCCTCCTCTCCTCAACCCCCTCAACTCCTAAACTCCTCCTCTCCTCAACTAAAAAAAGGCAGCGACTTCCGATAGTGCCAGGCTAAGATCAGGCTGCCGACGAACACCGCGATGGCCAAAAAGAACAGCGTGCCGCCGTCGCCCTGGCTTTCGATGCCCAGGATGGTGAGGTGGCTCATGATGGCACCGCCCATGACGCCCATGGCCAGCACGGCACCGATGCCGGTGGTGGGTGGGTACAGAATCAACAGGGAGGCGATGAGTTCGACGATGCCCGAGCCGATGCGGCCGTACGGTTCGGCACCCAACTTGGTGAAGATCTCGACGCTTTCCGGTGCGCCGGTGAATTTAAAATACAGGGTCTGCAGCAGGATGCCGGCGACGAAGACGCGGAGTACCCACAAAATGGTGTTGTTCATCAGTAAAATAAGGCTTAGGTGTGTGTAACAAGCGCAAATGTGCGGTGAATTTGGAAATGCTGTTTGTCCGCTGGACAACAATTGATCCAACACACCTTTAAATTTGTGTCTACCTTTGAGGCTCAATATTGCTCATGCACCGAACATTTGCGCTTACACTGGCGGTCTTGTCGCTCATTTTGAGTTGCCGCAACAGCATAACACCCGACGCCAAACGGGCTGAAGTACACCATCTGGCCGCCGACTCGTTGACGGCCGAGCAGCGCGCTTACCTGTTGGGCCAGTTTGATCAGGGTAAACGCGCCGATTTTGTGGCCGTGGGAAAGCCTTACTCGGACAAAATGTTCATGTACCTGCGCAAGGAAGCATTTGAAGCGTTTCAAAAAATGCACGCGGCGGCAGCGGCAGACGGGGTAAACCTGAAAATCATATCTTCTTCCCGCAATTTCATCCAGCAAAAAGCCATTTGGGAGAGCAAGTGGGCCAAAAACACCGGATCACACCCCGAACCGCTCATCCGCGCCCAAAAAATTTTGCAGTATTCGGCCATGCCGGGTGCTTCCCGACACCACTGGGGAACCGATATTGACCTGAACGATTTGAACAACGAGGCGTTTATGGAGGGCGGCGCACATGCCAAAGTGTACACCTGGTTGATGGCTAATGCCTCTACATATGGATTTTGCCAGCCCTACACCGCCTTAGACGAAAAACGACCCAACGGGTACCACGAAGAGCGTTGGCACTGGTCGTACATGCCTTTGTCGGGCCCCCTGCTCCTCCAGTACCAACAACACCTCGGCAACGCCGACCTGACCGGTTTCAAAGGATCCGACCTCGCAGCCACCATACAAGTGGTGGAGCACTACGTGGGCGGCATCAACCGCAATTGCCAATAAACAAAACACCTAATAAACAAATAAACCAATAAACCAATAAACAAATAAACCAATAAACAAATAAACCAACATGGCCTACACCGAATCCACCATGCTTCCCCTCGGCACTCCAGCGCCCGCTTTTTCGCTGCCCGACACCATCAGCGGTGCGGTGGTGTCGCTTCAGGAATTGGTGGCAGAAGAGGCTACGGTCGTGATGTTCCTGTGCAACCACTGTCCGTATGTGCTGCACATAAACGAGGCACTGGTGCGCCTGGTACAGGAATACCAGGCGCGCGGGGTATCGTTTGTGGCCATCAGCAGCAACGATGCAGACGCCTATCCGGACGACGCGCCCCATAAAATGACTGAACACGCCAAAGCAGTGGGCTATCCGTTTCCGTACCTGTACGACGCCACCCAGGAGGTGGCTCGTGCATACGATGCGGCATGCACGCCGGATTTTTACGTGTTCGACGCCGATGTGAAATTGGTGTACCGCGGACAGATGGACGACAGCCGTCCGCGCCGCAATGACCTGCCGGTGACGGGTGCCGACTTGCGCGCGGCCCTTGACGCCGTTTTGGCCGGTACACCGGTTGCGGAGCGCCAGCGTCCTTCGGGCGGCTGCAACATCAAATGGAAAAATGCCTGATCTGATTTATATGAGACCACCTGAAATTACCGACGAGCAAATTCAGTCGTTTATTGTTGCGGCATTGGCCGAAGACATCCGGGAGGGCGACCACACCGCCCAGGCCACCATACCGGCCGATTCGCGCAGCCGAGCCGTACTCAAAGTGAAAGACTATGGCGTGTTGGCTGGCGTCGACATTGCCCGGCGCGTATTTTTTCAATTAGACCCGACGGCCACCATGGTCGTACACAAGGATGACGGTGATGATGTGCTGTTTGGCGAAATTGCCTTTGAGGTAGAGGCCAACACCCGCGCCCTGCTCATGGGCGAGCGCCTGGCCCTCAACGTACTGCAACGCATGAGCGGCATTGCCACTTTGGCCAGTCGCTTCGCTTTTGAAGTAGGCGATTTATCGGTTAAAATACTCGACACGCGGAAAACGACCCCCACGATTCGTTTCCTCGAAAAATGGGCCGTACACATCGGCGGCTGCGAGAATTACCGCTGGGGTTTGTACGACTGGATCATGATCAAGGACAACCACACCGACGCTGCTGGCGGTATCCTGAAGGCCATTGAGCGGGTACACGCCTATCAAAAAGCCCACAGCCTGAACCTGAATATTACCGTTGAGGTGCGCAACCTGATAGAAGCGCACGAAGTGCTGGCTGCCGGCGGGATCACCCGCATCATGTTCGACAACTTTGAGTTGCCCATTTTGCAGGAAGCCGTCGCTATTGTCGGCGACCGCTTTGAAACGGAGGCATCCGGAGGCATTACCCTGAACAACGTGCGGCGTTATGCCATGACGGGCGTGGATTACATCTCCGTCGGCGCGCTCACCCACTCGGCTGATCCGCTGGACTTGAGTTTTAAGTTGAGTTGAGGAGGGGAGGAGAGGAGGAGTTGAGGAGTTGAGAGGGGAGGAGTTGAGGAGTTGAGGAGTTGAGGGGTGGGTTATTTTCCTTGAAGGTTGACGGAACTGGAGTTGTCTTTTTCGATCTCGGCATGTTCTTCGCTGACGTAAAGGTTGGCTGTGCTGTTGCCGGAGAGGCTCATTTCTGCGCGTTCCAATTTCCAGCCAAAGGCGTCGAGGGTGGCGCCACCGGCGAGGTTACCCACGATGACCTCGCCTTTTCCATTCAGTTCGAGGCGGCAAGGGCCCTGGAGGTTCACGTCAAGGTCGCGGCAGTCCATGTATGCCTTAATGATGGGTTGTCCTTTGGCGGTGATGGAGGCTCGGCCTTCGTCGAAACCACGCAGGATGATGCGGCCGTTTCCTTCAGCGATGAGGGACGTGAAAGTGGGTGTGAATATTTTTAATGGCACGGGTTGGTTCGATTTGCTTTTACCGGCATCGAAGGTGATGCGGTCGCCTGTTCGGATGATTTCCACGTCATTTTTGTAATCTGGTGCCACTTCGAACGAAAAACGGTCGCCTTTTCGGATTTCAGCGTCTACATTGCCATGGATGATAAAGTCTTCGTAGTCCTGTTGATGGCTGTAATCTTTATCGCCCCAATTCGGGCAGTCGGCGCACACCAAACCATCGGCGGTCATGGTAAACAGTTTGCCGGGATTGCGGGAGATGTATCGCTCGTCATTGTTTTCTGCGTATTCGCTGTAGTCGGCGGCGGCGTTGTCGTAAATGTACTGGTCGAAAGTAATGCTTTTGCCCACGGGCATTTCGATCATGATAAATACCTTTTGGTTGCGCCAGGCCTGGCCTTTTTTCAAATCAAACGCCTGCGGGATGTACAGGCTGTCTCCTTCGAGCACCATGGGAAAGGACGTGCGCAGGGCGAAGTCTCTGGCTTCCATGTTGGTACTGCCGCGTGCCGAAACGGTTTGTACGACTTTAAACTGCCCGTTGGTGCTTTTTTTCACGCGAATTTGAACGTTGTTGGGAAAACTGAAAGCTTCGTCATCCTGGAGGAAACGGCCGTCCCATTCAAACTCCTCGTCATTGAACACTGTGCTGAGCTTTGAATCCTCGCTGTACACGCGCAGGGTATCGGAGGGCAGGTTGCTCAAACTGATGTCGGTGCTCACCGCGCTTTGCTGGCTGTAGCTTTGCATAGCAGAACCGCCGAGTGCCAGGAGCGCGAACAAATTGATGGTCCATACCACGCCCAGCACTACGCTTACCCACCCGGGGGCTTTCACTTTAAACAACAGGGATGCATAGGTCATGATGAGTCCAACGATGGGTATGGTCACAAGCAGCAACAGGTTGCCTGCGGCCAAATAATTGACCCCCATGCTGAAGGGACTGAAATACCCGATGACAGGCAAGGCGGCGAAGAAGGCCCAGATGCCGGCGATCCAGGTGGTGAGCAGGGTAAACATGAGGGCAATGCCCGCCAGGACCAGCACTACGATGCCGAATTTTCCGAAAAAGCGCACAACCCAGGCAAAGGCTTTGCCGATAAACTCGACGATGCCGGCCAGCGCGGCGTTGATTTGTCCGGCGGTTTCGCGGCCCTGCATTTTGGCTTCTTCGCCCAGGGAACCCATTTGCGCGCCGAGGCTGCCAAAGCCCACCTCTATTTCCCTGGCAATGTTGTCTACGTTGATGGGTTCTCCGCGCATAGACAAGCGGTCGGCCGCCGTTTTAGCCTCCGGGATCAATACCCAGAAGATGAGGTAAGCGGGTATCCAGAAACCGGCGGAGACAAATGTGAAGATGACAAACGCCAGGCGCACCCAAAGTGGATCGCCAATGCCGAGGTAAGACGCGAAGCCGGAACAAACGCCGCCAGCCACCTTGTCTTCCATGTCGCGGAACAGCCTGCGGCCCGGTTTGATGCCAAAAATGCCATCCCCTGTACCTGGTGTGCTTTTTTTGGCGCGGGCGGTGTTGGTGTTGGCCGCAGATGGTTCGCCGCCAAAATCTTCCGGTTTGCCCATGATGCGCACCACTTCTTCCACATCGGGCAGCATGATGATGCGGCGCGTGCCGAGTTCGGTGGTGAGCAGTTCGCCAAGGCGCATCTCTATGTCGCGCATGATTTCTTCCCTGCCTTCACTTTCGTGGAAACGGACGCGGATGTTTTCCAAATACGCCTTGAGGTACTCATAGGCGTCGTCATCTATGGTCAGTGGGTAACCACCAAGGTTGATATTCAGCACTTTATTCATGGTAAGGATTGTTTTAGGTTGAGTTTGACTGGTTTAATTTAGCCGCGGGCCAGGGTTTGCCCTACGGACTGCACGAGTTCCTGCCAACTGTGCGAGAGTGCGCCAAGCACCATTTGGCCTTTGTCGGTGATGGTAAAATACTTTCGTGGATGGCCTGTGCTGGTGTCGCGCCAGGTATAATCAACGAGCTCTTCTTTTTTCAGCCTGGCCAAAAGCGGGTACAGGGTGCCTTCTACAACGATCAGGTTGTTCACCTTCAGGCGTTCCAGAATATCGGCAGTGTATACTTCCTCTTCCGCTATGATGGCCAGGATGCAAAGTTCGAGCACTCCTTTGCGCATTTGCTGCTTAGCGTTTTCTAAATCCATAGCGCTGTTTTGTTGAATGGTGTTGTTGTTGATGATGCAAAGATACAGGTATTGCAAGTTACTATGCAATACATAGTATACTTTTATTTGAAAATATAGGACAAGCATAGTAATTGGGTCTACGTATCGGCGACTTTAGTCGCCGACTGATCGCCGACTGATCGCCGACTGATCGCCGACTGATCGCCGACTGAAGTCGCCGCGACGGAAAATTTTTTCCTACATTCCATTTGTCTTTATAGAAACAAGCTTGTACCTTTGCAGCCCGATTTTCAAAATGCAGTGGTCATGGATGTCTTTGTCGCGTACTCCATTCCTATACAAGGGCTCAAATACGGAGTACACCATTTTCAGTACAGCGTCGACAAGGCGTTTTACAGCCACTTCGAGGGTTCGCCCGTAGAAGATGGGGAAGTGCAGTTCAAGTTGCAGTTGGACAAACGGTCGGACATGTTTCTCCTTGATTTTGAGTTGGAGGGGAGTGTCGGAGCGGATTGTGATCGGTGCACGGCACCAATTCGACTTCCGGTTGCAGATCAGCGGCAATTGGTAGTTAAATACGGTGACGCAGACGGAGAGGCGGAAGACGAGGTTGTTTTTATTTCTCGCGAAGCGCCAAACCTGAACGTGGCTAAGTACTTGTACGAATTTACGGTGCTGGCCTTGCCCATCATCAACGCATACGAAGGATGCGCGCTGGAAAATCCGCCGCCCTGCAATTTTGAAGTCCTGAAAATGCTTCAGCAAAGCGAAAACCAGTTGGATAATCCCGGCTGGGACGCGCTCAAAAATTTTAAAGAAAACCCGTAGGCGTTTGGCCTGCATCATTGATTACAAACCATGCCAAATCCTAAATGGCGGCACTCCAAGCGCCGCAAGCGCGCACGCCGCACACACGACAAAGCTGCTATGCCACAGGTTGCTACCTGCCCGACTACCGGCGAACGCCACTTGTACCACCACGCGTACAAAGTAGACGGCGACTTGTACTACCGTGGTCAGGTGTTGGTACCTGGAACGCCCGTAGAAGTCGACGAAGACGAGTAGCGAACACCGGCTTGTTTTTCAGCAAAGCTCCAATTCAGGTTAAACATACCTGGGCCTTTGGGGCTTTTTCCATTTCCAATGTACCATGAAAACAATTGTAAACACCAACCTGGCTCCCCTGCCCATTGGCCCGTACAACCAGGCGGTGTCGTTCAACGGCCTGCTGTTTGTGTCGGGGCAAATCGCCATAGAGCCTGAAAGCGGCACGCTGGTGCTTGAATCCATTGAAGCCGAAACCCATCAGGTGCTCCACAATGTGCGGGCCATACTGGAACAGGCCGGGTCGGGTATGGACCGTGTGCTCAAAGCCACCGTGTTTGTGAAAGACATCAACCAGTTCAGCCGCATCAACGCGGTGTACGCCGAGTATTTTGCAGCAGAAAGCGCGCCCGCACGTGAATTGGTGCAGGTGTCTGAACTGCCCCGTTTTGTCAACATCGAAATTTCCGTGATCGCCACGGTCTAACGCCTGCCATGAAAAACGTGCTTTCCGCCATTCAGCCTACGGGCGACCTGCATTTGGGCAACTATTTCGGCGCGGTGAAAAACTGGGTAGCGCTGCAGGATCAGTATCATTGCACCTATGGCGTGGTGGACTACCACTCCATCACCATGCCCTATAACCCCGTGCAACTGCGGGAAAACACCTGGAAAATGGTGTACTACCTGCTGGCTTGTGGCGTGAAAGCAGAAAGCCTGTTCATTCAGAGCCTCGTGCCCGAACATGTCGAGCTGGCGTGGATACTGAGCAGCGTAACGCCTTACGGCGAACTGGCGCGCATGACCCAGTTTAAGGACAAAACGGCGCAGTTGCAGGAAAAAGACAAAGATGCGTTCATCAGCCACGGTTTGTTCGCTTACCCGGTGTTGCAGGCGGCCGATATCCTGATTTACCACGCCGATTATGTGCCGGTGGGCAAAGACCAGGAGCAACACCTGGAACTGTCGCGAAACATTGCACAGCGTTTCAACACCCAATTTGGCAAGGATTATTTTCGTTTCCCGGAAACGATGTTTACTGAAACCCCCAAAATCCTCTCTCCGGCCGACCCCAACCGCAAAATGAGCAAAAGCCTCGGAGAGAAGCACTACATCAACCTGTTCGGTGAACCAGAGCGAATTCGCAAACAGGTCAAATCGGCCGTAACCGATACCGGTGACACGCCCGCTGGCCAGATGAGCGCTGGCGTAGACAACCTGTTCACCCTCCTTCGCTCCTGCGGATACACGGAAGCACATGACGCGTTGATGACCGATTTTCACGCAGGTGCCCTGCAATACAGCGCTTTGAAAGAAGCCGTGGCAGACGCCTTGGTGAATCTGACCACCCCTTTCCGCGAGCGGTTTGAGGCGATACAGGCCGATAAAAAGGCGGTTAAGGCACAAATACAGGATAGCAGTGCCGTCATTCGAGAGCGTGCCAAACAGACTATGCGGGAGGTAAGGGAGTTGTGTGGGCTGGCGAATTTGAAATAGGCATTCGCTCCATATTTGTTACAATGACAATACTGACCCAATGGTAATGGTCATGTTAATGTTTGGGTCTTTTTGTAATTTTCTTTGTAATTGTTGCAAGGATTGACTCATGCCTCGGGCATTCTGTACACTTTCAGGTAACGCTATATGTCCTTTATGCTTGTCTTTTTGATGAAGCACGCCTTTTGTGTTTAGATAATCACGGGCTTGCAGAATTTGACCGATCGCGCCTGTATCTGTACCACCCGAATCAACATCGCCTTTTACAATTTTTTTAATCTTGGTGCTTCTGGTCTCCATTTTTAATTCAACCCAAATTATATGTCTTTGATTATTAGCAAGTTTGGCCAATACACAATCACATTTTTTTATACTATTGGGTAAAAGACAATTGTCTAAAGCCACAAACTCCACAACATGCTCTTTGTGATTGTCAACAATCAGCTTATTGGCTGTAATAGGGTCTTCCGTTATGAGAAGTTTCGCCCGTTCATCACCGGTTAGTTGGGGTGGGTCGAAAATAAAAAAACGTTTTTCGCTTGTAGAATCAAAGCAATCTGTACAAGGTCGATGGAGACCTTTAATATTTTGCTCAATTAAATGGTGAAAACTCATACCTGATCGCCAATTTCAATCAGTTTATCAAACTGGCTTTGTAAAATGCCAAAATTATCTTCTAAAATATTTTCACCGATCAAGCCAGTGTTTTCATCGCCTGTAACGCCCTTAGCCGTATCGTTTATGGGCAAGCATTCGCCATGACCATTTATCATGTAGGCAGAAAGTTGTTCCGGGCGTAACCTGAAAGCCGGGGCGATAATGTCATTGAGCACGCCATTTCCATTTTCTTTAGCCCCTAAATCGCCAGCAAGTAATATATTGTTCAGGATGGTCAGCATATATGGACTATGCGTAGTAATGAACACACTGCTATTCAATTCGATAGTATCATTTGAAATAAACCCTGAACCATTCAATAAGGCAACAAGCAACTCGATGAGCACTTTTTGGCCTGTGGGAAACAAGTGTGCCTCGGGTTCCTCAATTACCCTGAAAACGGGTTGTCCTTCTGCAATACAAATTGCAATGTCTTGTGCGATTCGGATTGATTCCTGCTGACCTGAAGAAGCACTTTCCAAAGGGATTTTTATTTGACTGCCAATGGGTTTTAAGTATTCTTCTCCATTTTTTAGGTTGTTAAAATAGCGGGCTTTAATGAGCGCCTCAATTTTTTCAATCAATTGATCTTTAAGATCACGGGGTACATCTTGTAACATGTCCTTAAAGCTACGACCTGTAAAAGCTTTTTTTAATTCTTCCACGTGAAAGATGAAGTCCCTCATCAAGTAACGGCCAATTTTTTTGGCATCATTTCGCCTTGCCAAATTCCCTTCATGATCAACATTTGGAGCAACTGGCAAAACCAGTTTATCTGCAAAGAGCTGTAAAAGTACATCCTGGAATTTAACTGTAATGTTTCTTCCGTCGGGTATGAATTTGGGTTGGGCACGGTCGTTAAACAGGGTAATGAGCCTGTTTTTAAGCATATTTTCTTCTCTGGCAGCAGAATCAAAATCCAATTTTTCACGATATCGTCCTATAAAAACGGAAGCATCCCGAATCTTGTCTACAATATCATGAAACCATTCCTGAGGTTCGAACACCACTCTTAACGGGCTGCCCTCCAGGGTTATTTTTTTCCCACCTCCAAACGCGTAAACAATGCTGTACTGTTCATCAAACAGTCGGCTTGATCCAAAATAAAGGTAGAATTTATCTCTTATGTTATTGGACACTTTTTTGCCGTCAATTTCCTGGGTGCCTGCCCTTCCTAAAAGCACCAAGTCTTCGTGCAACGAACGGAAAAAGTACACCAACATGGCTATTGTACTTTTCCCCATGGCATGTTCGCCGATGATCACTGTAAAATTGTTGACTTGAACATCTGCCGATATAACCGGCCCAAAATTTCTTACGCTTATGTGATGCATTATGTGAAATTTAGGACAAATGTAACATTTTTATCATCCACTTCCAGGCAAACTGATATATTTGCCTCGTTGCATAACCCGCACCGCTGCCACGGTTGCGGGTTTGTTGATGAACTACTACTCTTTTACGTTAAACCCGCATTTTCCATGAATACAATAGAACAACTTCTTGCTGCTGACAATGAATCGCAGCGCAGCCAGCGCATTGTGCAGGCTTTTATCGACGCATTTGAAGACATGATGCGCAACGACCCCGACGCCTGGAGGGGCAAATTCCGAAAAATGTCATCCACACCGTTTGCGTTTTACCGCGGCAGTGCTGTACTGTTTTTCAGCGACATGGCCACCTTGAACGACACCACCTTTTTGAACGACCAGACGAGCCGGGTGTGGATTCACGGCGACCTGCATGCCGAGAACTTTGGCACGTATATGAACGACAAGGGTGTGCTGGTGTTTGATGTCAATGACTTCGACGAGGCCTGGGTGGCCCCGTTTACATGGGACCTTAAACGGCTTGCGGCCAGCCTGGCGCTTATTTGTTACGCCAAAGCCATCAGCGACGAGGAAATCCGCAAGGTTATACAAACCTGCATGCACAGCTACGCCCAACAGGTCGAAACCTTCGCTTCCAGTCCCGAAACACACGAATTCAGCCTTAACCTTGCCAATACGCAAGGCCCTTTAGAGCAGTTGCTCAAGGAAGCGCGACTGAACTCCCGCATCGGCCTGTTGGACAGCGTCACTGAAATTGTAGACTATGACCGCCGTTTCAAACGGAATAAATACGCCCTTGAACTGGACGCAGCAGCCCGTGAAAAGGTGGAAACGGCATTCGAACAGTATCTGGAAACCATTCCGCAAGGCAAACTCCAGAGCATGTTGAGCTACTCGCTCAAAGACGTGGTGGAATTGCGCGCTACCGGCATTGGCAGCGCCGGATACAAAATGTACTCCATGTTGTTGGAGGGCCCCAACCAGGCGTTGGAAAACGACATCATCATCTCGATGAAAGTTGGCCAAACCCCCTCCGCCAGCCGCATAGTACCCAACCCCGATATCCGGGAGAAGTTTTTGCACAACGGCCACCGCACCGTACTGTCGCAACGCGCCCTGCAAGCCCATACCGATCCGTGGATTGGGCATACCGAAATTGACGGCGTAGGCCAGTTTGTTTGCGAGTACTCTCCTTACAATGCCGACTTGAACTGGGACGACATCAACAAGCTGGACGATATTGTCGACATGGCCAGCTATCTGGGTCAGGCAGTAGCCAAAATCCATTGTGTGTCCGATGCCGACAGCGATGCCTCCGTGGTGCCCTTCTCGGTTGACCAGGCGATCCACAACGCCATCAAAGGGCGTGAAGCCGAATTTGCAGGCTCGCTCACCGAATTTGGTTTGACCTATGGAAATATTGTGCGCGATGACTACCGCTTGTTTGTCGACGCCTTCCGCAACCACGCTTTTCCCAACCTGTAACCCTTTCTTTCACCTTTCAACACCTACATACCATGAATTTGGACACTTATTTGGAGGAAAAAATCAATTACTACGCGAATTTGATTGTGGATCACAATGAGCGCGCAGACGAAGTTGCCATGGGGCACCTCACGTTTTACATGTCGATGCGCCGCGCTGCAAATGGCAAAGCCACTATGCAAGACATAGGCATGCTGGACGCCATCAACGATCTGCTGCAGGCCAGAGGCCTGGTAGCTGCTGAAAAGACGTTTTACAAGTAGTCTTAATTCGCTACGGATCGTTTAGGTTTGAAGGGTATACAGCGCAAGTGTGCTGTATACCCTGTTTTTGTTTTAAGCCATTTAATGCTCCTCCAATCATTGATCTACAACCCATCGATGGAGCACGTCCACCTGTTTCCAAATCCGACAACAGGAAGCCTGACGATACAGTACGGTGCACAAACGCCGAGCCTGATCCGGTTATATAGTTCAGCTGGCATACCGGCCTATCAGGAACGACAGCCCGCACCCAATCAAACCCAGCTTAACCTTGGGCATTTAGCCGCAGGCTTGTATACGTTGGAGTTGTTGGGAGACCACGGTCGCCTGATTCGGAAAGTGATTCTTTTCCGATAGAAGTCTATGTTCGCGTACGGAAACCCCGCATCAGGGAAGTCTATATGCGCACCAAAATATTTTTGTACCTTTTCGCGCCCAAAAGTTACATGTTATGCGGGCTGTCTACCGGCCATGAAATATTTGTTGACCATTAGTTTTCTGTTGTTTTGTGCATTGACTGTTGGGCAAAACCTGCACGGCAACAGGGCAAAAGGCAGGGCTTTCGCGCTGGTGGCGGGCATTTCTGATTATCAGGACGCCCAGATAAAGGATCTCCGCTATGCGCACAAGGACGCAAAAGTTTTTGCCGACTTCCTCCGTTCCAAAGCCGGTGGAAGCCTCGACAGCCAACACATTCGGTTGTTGACCAATGAACAGGCTACGTTGGCGGGCTTGCAGGCAGGTTTTAACTGGCTGTTGAAAAAGGCCAAAAAAGGCGATCGGGTCATCGTGTATTTTTCCGGCCACGGCGACGTAGAAACGGTCAACGCCCACGAAAAAGGGTATCTGTTGGCGTACGACACGCCCAAAAACAACTATCGCCTCAATGCCGTGGACTTGAACGATTTCAACGAACACCTCATTGCAAAACTATCGAACGAGGGCGTCCAACTGATCATCATCACCGATGCCTGCCATGCCGGTGCCCTCGCCGGAGGGAAAGGAGGTAAAGAAGCCACAGCCTCCGAACTGATGAAACGGTACGCCAACGAAGTCAAAATCATGTCGTGCCAACCGTATGAAGAATCGCAGGAGTCGTCGAAATGGGGCAATGGCCGCGGTGTATTCTCGTATTATCTGGTTGATGGTTTAAAAGGACGGGCTGATGAAGACCGCGACCAAACGGTAGACTTGTACGAGTTGGAGATTTTTCTTCAAGACCGCATCCGAAATGCAACCAATAAAAAACAACATCCGGATGTTTTTGGCGGCCGAAAAGAAGCGTCCATTTTTGTAGTAGACGACGCCACAGCAGCCAGCATGAAGGCGGTTGAAAAACAGGAAATTCAGCTTGCATTCGAAACAGAAGTGATGGAAAAAGTGGCGTCCGAATCGGCCTATATGCAGTATGAACAATTCAAGGCCGCGCTGAGGGCTGGTGACTTGCTGTTTCCGCACGATCAATCGGCCGCGTTTTTTTACGATGCCTTATACGCCGATACCAGTTTTAAACCTTATGTGGGTTTAGTGGCCGAACGGCTTGCTACCGCCTTGTTAGACTCCGTGCAGCAAGCCCTCAATGCTTACCTCAACACGGATCCGAATGAACTGGCCATGCGGTACCAGTATGATCAAAAGTACGCCCGTTTTCCCAGGTACCTGCATAAAGCGGCCGACATTTTTACGGACAAGGATTCAAGGTATCAAAAAACAAAGGCCAAAGAATGCTATTTTGAGGGCCTTTCCCTCCGCCTGCGGGCAGAACAAATTGGCGGCAACGACTCACTCTATCGTTTAGCCCTGGCACAACAGCACAACGCCCTGAAACTGGAGGATCGGGCGGCGTACATCCACAATGAAATCGGCTGGCTTTTGCTCGAGCAGGACTCCATCGACGCGGGCGTCCGGCACCTCCAAAAAGCGGTTGAGATATCGCCCCAATGGGCTATTCCGTACAACAACCTGGGTGTAGCATTTGATGAAATGGACAGTTTGCAACGGGCTATGTTTTATTACCAGCAAGCCATTCGGTTGAAACCGGATTTTGGTTCTGTGTATACCAACTTGATTTATCTCTACGACCGGCTGTCGCTACCCGATTCGGCCGAAATGATGTACCAAAAGGCCATTGCCATCAATCCAGCTGATAAAAAGGCATACTACAACTACGGTGTGCTGCGCTGTAACCAGGAGGATCGAAAACAAGAAGCCGAAGCGGCATACCGGGAGGCATTGCGGCTCGACCCTCAATATGCCAAGGCCTACCACGCCCTGGGCATGTTGTACAGCGACATGGCCAACCCGGAGGCCGCAAAAATCAATTTTTTGAAAGCCCTTGGGTTAGACGCCGGGAATTATGATATTGCGTCACAATTGGCGCAAGTCCTGATTGACCTGAACCAGGTAGATCAGGTACTTGATCTGCCTTTGGATTCCTTGAGTAAATTGTTGATCCTGTATGGCGTCAGCAATATTTATGTCAAAACTGATAACGACAACCAGATCCGGGGTATCTATGACAAGGCTATTGCCATTAATCCCTCTGAGCCGTACACAGATTTTCTGATGTGTACCTACCTGGCCCAAAAGGGCCTCGAAAAAGAAGCCCTTGTACACGTCGAAAAAATACTCCAAAAAGCTCAAAATACGGGGGAATCCGATGATTATTTCGACCTCCTCATGGAGGAACAAACGCTGGATTCCCTTCGAAATTCAAACCAGTTTCGGGAAATTGTGCATCAGTTTTTTCCGGACAGACAAGATTAGACCAACAACTCATCACTATGAAGCCAGCAGCCTTCCTTTCTTTTTTTGTGCTCGTTTATTGCATTAGCCCATTATTGGTGTTCGGACAAGGAAACCTGATCCTTATTTCCAGTATCGACAACATCAACAGCGATATCCTTCAGGGTTGCGAAAAAGACTATACAATGGCACTGCAAAACTTTCGGGCCATCGCCGCCGATGCGGGCATGGGGTTTCAGGAGTACCGTTTGCCCTTTAACTACACAAAAGTGGGGCAATTCATCGAGCAATTTGAATGCGGCCCGGATGATGCAGTCGTATTTTTCTACGCCGGCCATGGTATTCGGTACGAAGAGGACGGCAGCGAATGGCCCTGGCCTTACCTGTATTACTGCAACAGGCAGTCGGGCAACGATCCGTTCGATTGTGAGTTTGACATGGATGAAATACAAGAAATGATATCCGGCAAGAACCCGCGCATGTCGCTCACCATCAGTGTAAGTTGTAATGATGTGGTGGATAATTCTGCGGCAAACAACGAACTGGCTCAAGAGACGGTTGCCCGCCCCAACCCGCCGGAATCAAACAATTTCACGGGCATTGATTTGTTTAGAACGTTTAGGGGGCATGTCATCGCCAGCGCTGCTTCGCCCGGGAAGTTTGCCGAAACAAGCCCCACAGAGGGCTCCGATTTTGCCCGTTCTTTGTTTTATATGCTGTCTGAAGACATAAACAACCAGGCACCCACTTCCTGGGAACGCATTTTCAGGAGAACCAAAGAGCATGTGCTGCAAATCAGCAATGGTCATCAGTGTCCACAGTACTGCGTCAACGGACGTTGTGGGTAACCCCACTCCCCACTTTTTAAAAAAATACCTTTATGAAACAGACCATTTTTTTGTTCATTTGTTTGTTTGCCCTGACCAATGTGCATGGGCAGGCCCTGCGTTCCGTGCGGCAGAATCCGCCCAAAAGTTCTACTGGAAAACCTCCGGGCGACAAGGTTCGAATGGGCCTGGGCAACAAAACCAACCGTCCGGATAACATTGACAATGCCAATGTAGCAGCTGTTTACAGCACGTTGGAAGGTGGCAACACAGAGGCTGCCAGGGCGCAGTTTTTGAATTACGCCAACGCTGACGCAGATGCAGCTTATGGCCTCGCGCTGACCTATTATTTCGAGGGTCAAACCCGGGAGGCCATTGTTGCGCTGAACGCAGCGATTGCCCTTGATCCCCGCAATACCGATGCATTGTACCTGCTCGGTGAACTGTACGCCGAACAAGGCAATTACCAGGATGCTTCGGAAGCGCTGTTTGCACTGTTGGAGGTGGACGAAACAGATGCGGATGCCTGGTTCTTGTTGGGCTTGCTTTGCTTCAATTCGGGAGACGAGGAGACCGCCAACCTGTGTTTGGAGCAGGCAAAGTTGAATGACGAGTACTATGCAGCTGAATCCTATAATTGACGCAGATGATCGCCGCCCGCGCTCCTGTGCGCTAAACCATCTTGTCCTGGAGTTCAAGCACAACTGCTGCCACAATGTCTTCGGCAACGGCCGACTTTGCTTTTAGCGGAAACGCTTGTTGCCGACCGTCTTTGTGGATGATGGTGATCTTGTTGGTATCGTGACCAAAACCGGCGCCTTCGTCCTGAAGGGAGTTAAGCACGATAAAGTCGAAATGCTTTCGGGTCAGTTTTCCCTGGGCATGCGCCACTTCGTCGTTTGTTTCCAGGGCAAAGCCTGTAAGCAGTTGATCGGCGCGTTTTTGGGCACCGAGGGTAGCAGCGATGTCAATGGTGCGGGCGAGCGGAAGGTTGAGGTCGTCTTCGTTTTTTTTGAT
>Ga0247833_1000317_pt1 | contig 85488 bp, 77 predicted proteins | sample LaCruzMarch2015__7_FD_187117 | JGI IMG/M metagenome (GOLD analysis project Ga0247833, IMG submission 187117) | Freshwater microbial communities from meromictic Lake La Cruz, Castile-La Mancha, Spain - LaCruzMarch2015_8m | ecosystem: Environmental > Aquatic > Freshwater > Lake | place: Spain...
TAAGAATCTAAATGACAATATCAATAAAATTTACATGTGGCTTGTTACCATTGCAACAGCAAATCAAGGGTATGAGTTATTCTGGCAGTTTAAACAAAATGCAGTTATTATTAGAACTTAACCCAATTTATGTGTTTTCAATTGTAACGAAAACCGCTTATTGGGAAATGTTGGGAAATTAGTTTGGTAAGTTTTAAATTTTTTATTTTCAATATAAACCGCACACATGGTGTTAGAAACATGGTAAAGATTTTTATGTTTCTCTTTAGGAATGCCATCCATAATTGCTTTTAACACCGAAGGACGCACTGTTTCCATAGAAAAACCGTAATCATGCCATACAATAACCGAAGAGCTGTCTTTTCTTAAGTTGAACGTTTTCTTGGTATCATTCAGCACTCCTTCATAGGTATGATCACCGTCTATGAAAATCAAATCGAATTTTTTTTCTAAGCCATCAAAATCAAAATTCCTCGAATTGGCAAGTATTTCAGATATATTTTTAACACCTTTTGAATACAATCCATGCACATCAACAAAGCCTTGACTTAAGCCCATTTCCAGCATTTCTTTTGGTGAAAGGGTCACTGCTGTGCAATGTGCTGCAACTTCAGAAATGTTTCTGATACTTTCTCCTCTCCAACTTCCGATTTCCAAATATTCGCATGCCGGAAAACTGCCGGCAATCTTCCTCAAAAGCATTAAATCAGTAATTAATGAGGTTCCTTCTAAGAAACTGTAAGCATATAATTCCTCATTAAATTCCTCAAAAAACTCTAACAAATCAACGGTGGGTAGTTGACTTATGCCATGTTCTGCTTGCAATCCTTTTTTAAACTCAACTTCATATTGTGCTTTAAGTCCACTAATAATTACTGCCAATGGATTTTTTAAAAATGTAGTTATGTATTTAGACTTTTTCATTGAATTATTCATTTTGAACCTGAAACAACAGATATTTTATAAAAGGATAAAGTTCATATTTTGAGCCGCCAAACATAGTAAAAACTTATAAGACTTACTTCCTTATGAATGAAGATAGCCGTTTTGCAGGCTTTTGCAAGAGAATGGAGAAATTTCAGAAGTGGAAATATGATTTTAAATGTATGAACAAATAAATTTTACTGCTGTTTAATGGGGTAATTTTCTAATTTTGCAAACCTTTAAAAACAAATAAAAATATATTATGTCAGTACTCGTAGGGAAATTAGCACCTCAATTTACAGCAAAAGCAGTATTAAATGGAGAAGAATTCGTTGAAGATTTTTCTTTGGAACAATATCTTGGAAATAAACATGTGATATTTTTCTTTTACCCGAAGGATTTCACATTTGTTTGTCCTACAGAATTGCATGCTTTTCAAGATAAACTAAAAGAATTTGAAAGTCGTAATTGTGCATTAGTAGCATGTTCTACAGATTCGGAAGAATCTCATTGGGGTTGGTTACAAGTACCAAAAGCCAAAGGAGGAATTGAAGGAATTACTTATCCTTTAGTTGCAGATATAACTAAAACAATCTCAATGAATTTCGGGGTATTGTTTGGAGATTATGACTACAATGACGAAGGAGAAATGGTTGCAACAGGTCCAATGACCGCTTTCCGTGGATTATTCTTAATCGATAAAGATGGAATTGTACGTCACCAAGTAGTGAACGATTTACCTCTTGGAAGAAGCGTTGATGAGGCACTCAGAACTTTAGATGCCTTGCAATATTTCGAAGAAAAAGGAGAAGTTTGTCCTGCAAACTGGAAAAAAGGTGATAAAGCATTAGTTGAAACGCATGCTTCTGTTGCCAATTATTTGGCTGCTCACTAATTAAATTATTAAAACAAAGGAAATCCTTATCCATTGCGGGTAAGGATTTTTTATTGCCTTTGGTTCAAAAGAAACCTTAGTTTTGCAGCCCCAATAAAAGAATAAATTTAATAATGTCAGATTCAAATTTTGTTGATTATGTTAAGATTTGCTGTCGCTCTGGAAAAGGCGGAGGAGGATCTGTGCATTTACACCGCGATAGGTTTACAAGTAAAGGTGGGCCTGATGGTGGTGATGGTGGTCGTGGAGGACATATTATTTTGAAAGGCTCAACCAATCAGTGGACATTGTTGCATTTAAAATACAGAAAACACGTAATTGCAGAACCCGGTGGGAAAGGCGGAAGTGGTTTAAAACATGGGAAAGATGGTGAAGATGTAATATTGGAAGTTCCATTAGGCACTATTGCAAGAGATGCTGAAACTGGGGATTTACTGTGCGAGATTACTGAAGCAGACGAGCAAAAAATTCTAGTTTCAGGAGGAAGAGGAGGAATGGGAAATCACCATTTTAAGTCACCAACATTACAAACACCTCGTTTTGCGCAACCTGGTGAAGAAGGAAGCGAAGATTGGGTAATTTTAGAATTGAAAGTATTGGCCGATGTAGGTTTGGTAGGATTTCCAAATGCGGGAAAATCAAGCTTATTATCTAAAATTTCTGCAGCAAAGCCAGAAATTGCTGATTATGCATTCACTACATTAGTTCCGAATCTAGGAATTGTGCCTTACCGAGATTATAAATCTTTTGTAATGGCAGATATTCCTGGAATAATTGAAGGTGCAAGTGAAGGAAAAGGACTTGGTCTTAGATTTTTAAGACACATTGAACGGAATTCAATTTTATTGTTTTTAGTTCCGGCTGATTCAAAAGACATTCATGAGGAATATAAAATTCTATTAAACGAATTAGGAACCTATAATCCAGAATTGTTAGATAAAAAAAGGATTTTAGCAATAAGTAAATCTGATTTATTGGATGATGAATTAAAAACAGAAATAAAAAAAGATTTACCTAAAATTCCTCACATTTTTATTTCTTCACATCAGGAAACTGGATTAATCGAATTAAAGGACCTGCTTTGGTCTTCTATAAATTCGGCATTTTAATGCTATGCTAGCAGATTTGGATCAACAATTATTTCTGTTGCTCAATCAGCACAATGCTTCTTGGTTAGATGAAGTAATGTTTTATTTATCAACCAAATGGTTAGCTATTCCATTATATATTTTCGCAGCTTACTTGATTTACAAAAAATTCCCTAGTAATTTCTGGTGGATTTTAATTTCTTTTTTTGTTTTGATAGTTTTGAGCGATCAGGTTTCAGGATTTTTTAAGCATTTTTTTCAAAGGTTGCGCCCTTGTCATGAACCAGATTTACAAGGAATGGTGCATTTAGTAAAAGATTATTGTGGTGGTAAGTTTGGCTTTTATTCCTCGCATGCAAGCAATACAGCGAGTTTTGTGCTGCTATTTATAGCGTTAACAAGAAATATAAAATTCTCTGTATTAATCATAATTTGGTGTGCACTAGTAGGAATAAGCAGAATTTATTTAGCCGCACATTACCCGAGTGATGTGCTGGTTGGTTGGTTAGCAGGAAGCATTTTAGCAGCCTTTGTTTATTATATTTTAAATCGATTTGTTTTAAATAAAAATGGAGCGAATTAATTTAACTCAATTGTTAGTTATTTTTATTGGAGGAGGTGTTGGAAGTGTCCTGAGATACGGATTTTCATTACTTTTTTCAAAAATTAATGCTTTTCCTCTTTCTACTTTCATTGCGAATTTAGCAGCTTGCATTGTTTTAATTATTTTCTTTTTATTTCAAGAAAAAATGTTGTTAAGTACAACCGTGAGAATGCTCATCATTGTTGGTTTCTGTGGAGGATTAAGTACATTTTCGACCTTTAGTTTCGAGACAATTCAATTAATAAAATCGGGCAATTGGAATGTTGCCGTTATTAATATTCTAATAAATGTAATTGTTTGCGGCACTTGCATTTATTATTTAATTCCCGATAAAAAATAATGCTTAAACGATTCTTAAATATTGCTGTTTGCTGCATTGTATTGATTACTGGCTGGTTGGTGTGGGAAAGTAGAAACCTCCAATTTGACTACGATTTTGAACACTTTTTTCCAGTAGAAAGCGATGATGCCGAATTTTATTTTGATTTTCGTGATAAGTTTGAAAGTGATAATGAATTTTTACTTTTAGGTATCGAAACAACATCGACGGTCTTCGATACCTCATTTTTAAAGAAGATTCAAGTTTTGGAAAATGAGTTAAAAAAGATTCCTCATTTAAAATCTACTTACAGTTTATTGTCAATCAAAACTCCAATAATTAATTCCTTCGGCATTGCAGAAATTCCAATCATAGATGTTAATCAGCCAGAAAAATTTAAGGAAGATTCTATCTTAATATTTAAAAATAAACTTTTTGCCGGAAATATAATTTCTCAAGATGCTAAACACATTGCTATTTATATAAAACACGATGAAAGGCTAAATAAATCTGCAGCAGATTCGCTTTTAGAAGCCATTGATGCTAAACTTTCTAAATACAATTTTTCAGCTTCGCACATATCGGGAAAAATCAAATCAGAACAAGCTTATCTTGAAAAAACTAAGTGGGAATTATTGATTTTCATGTCACTATCTATAATTCTTGTTACTATTTTCTTATGGTTCACTTTTCGAAATGTATGGGGTGTCTTGGTACCGCTATCAGTGGTATTACTATCAATAATTTGGACGATAGGATTAATGGCTGTTACTGGCAAAGCCATCGACATTATGATAATTCTTATTCCGTGTATTTTGTTCGTTGTAGGCATGTCAGATGTAATTCATATAACCAGCCAGTTTTATGAAAAGATTGATGAAGGGCTTTCTAAATACGCGGCAATCAGGGCATCATTAAAAGAAGTTGGTTTTGCAACGTTTTTAACATGTGTAAGTACTGCATTTGCATTTTTAACCTTAAATACCACCTCCATTCAGCCCATCAGAGATTTTGGAACTTATACTGCCATTGGAGTAACGATAGCCTATATTTTATCAATCACCATTTTACCTTGGATTTTAATTAGGGTAAAAGACCCTAACAGGTTTAAAATTCACACTGTTAATGTAAAATGGGATAGGTTCTTAAGAAAATTATTGTTGGGTGTTTTTAAGAAACCAAAATTAATATTGTTTAGCTCTTTGGCACTTTTACTGCTCTCAATTTGGGGGATTTTTCAAATTCGCGTTAATAATTCAGTGTTAGATGATTTAGATGAAGATAATCCTATAAAGAAAGATTTTGCTTATTTCGATAATCAATTTTCTGGTGTTCGTGGAATTGAATTGGCTGTATGGTCAAAAGATAATACTTCACTTTTAGAATTCCAGTCTTTGATTGAAATGGAGAAAGTTGAAGAATATCTCATCAACAAGTATCATTCGGGTGGTCTAATATCGCCTGTTTCCTTAATTCGGGGAATGAATCAAGCATTTCATGAAGGAGTTCCCGAGTATAACATCTTGCCTCAAAATGATTTAGAATTGAAATTACTTTTAGAAAAAGTCCAGCCATTTTTACAAACCAAAACAGTAAGAACTTTAATTAACAAAACACAAACGAACGCTCGTTTTTCGGGAAGAATAAAAGATAAAGGAAGTTACGCTGTATCATTGAAAAACGATGATTTTGAAAAATTTATTCAGCAAAGCAATTTTAAATATATCCAAACAAGAATTACGGGAAGTTCCGATTTAATAGATAAGAGCAATGAGTACCTTACTGAAAACATGCTGGAAGGTTTAAGTTTAGACATTATAGTTTTGATGATAATTATTGGTATTATTTTCAAGTCATGGAGAATGATGTTGATTTCGGTTATTCCCAATATAATTCCCTTGTGCATTATTGCAGGAGTGATGGGCTGGGCCGGAATTGAAATGAAAGTAACCATATCAATAATATTTTCCATTGCTTTCGGAATTGCAGTTGATGACACGCTGCATTTAATTAGCCGATTGAAAGTAGAGTTAGATAAAGGAACCACATTACCTTTGGCTTTGCGCACTACTTTTCTTTCAACGGGGAAAGCAATGATATTAACTGCAATGGTCATAGCAGCCGGCTTCTCAACTTTGATGCTGAGCGATTTCAAAAGCACATTTTATGTAGGCATGATGCTCACTTTAACATTAATAATAGCATTGTTGGCCGAATTAATTTTAATGCCTGTTATTATTTTGTGGATTTATGGAAAAACTTACAAAAAAAAGATTGAAAAACAGCTACTTACGTAATCATTTGCAGTTATTAAAGGTGTTGAAAACTCTAGTATTATTGAAAAATATAGATTTTTTTTGATGATAAATGTTAAAAATTATTGCTTTTACAATTAGAACACTATATTTGCGGCAAGAACATAACCAAAAAAACCTTAAATTATGATGAAAAAAACAATCTTTTCTCTGCTTTTTGCTGCCGTTGGCACATTTAGCTTTGCAACTGGAAATGCAGAATTGTTTCAAGTTGATGCACAAGAATTAGCTGCTGATTTCGCTCAGTTAAATGAATTAGAATCATTTGTTAATGCAAACGAAGGAATAACAATTGATGAAATCAATATTGAAAACCCAATGGTACAAAATGTAGCAAATGCTAGCGATGTATTAGGAGTTTTAGCTACCTTGAGAGGTGATGTGCCTTTAGGCATTCCATCTTTTGTTTGGGGTCTTTGCCTTGGTATTGCAGGAGTAGCAATAGTTTATTTTGTTGCAGATGATCGTGATGAAACTAAGAAAGCATTTACTGGCTGCGCTGTTTCTGCTGGTGTTTATATTATTTTCTGGGTTGTTTGGGTATTATTAATAGGTAACTCATTCCTATTCTTCTAACATTAACAATTAAAATTTTACCTTTCAATCAACTGAATGAAAGAATTTAAGAACCAATGGCTTAATTGGTATATTTTATTAATAACAATTACAATGTTGCCCAACCTCTCAGTTGGGCAACATTATTTTAGGATGAAAGCAGATTTTAGCATCAAAGAAAAATTCGGAGATGGTAAAATGGCTTTAACTATGGGAACACTTTATTATGACAAGAATTACAAAAAACTTGTGTATGATGTAAAGTTCCCTCAAAAAGAAACTTGGATTATTAAAGACACCATTTTTTATAAAATAGTAAAAGGTGAATTGGCCCAACAAGTATTGTTACCTTTAACTCCAAACACTACAATTTTCGATTTTGCATTAGAAAATAATATTGATAACTTCGGATTAGAGAAATCTCCTTACAAGATTAACAAAATTGAAAATGAAAAAGATTTGGTAATCAGCACTTGGTTACCAGACCCTAAATTGGCAAAAGCATTAGGTAAAATTGTAATTTCGAAAAAGAAAGCAAAACTTTTTGGAATCGCTTTCTACACACCTAAAAATGAATTAATAAAAAAACAGCTATTCAAAGGATTTTTAACATCGGCAGGCGTTACATTTCCAGAAGAAATTACTGAAATATTATATAAACAATTTACAAAAGAAACAAAGTTGACTACGTTTAAAAACTTGAAAGTCAATGAGATGAAAGATGAGAATTTTTATAATTTTGCTATTCCTCGCAAAAAGTAATTTGGTATTATTGGGTCAAAGTTTAAACAGTGAAAAGTATAAAAACTGTTTTCAAGCTGAAAAGCATGCCCATACTTATGAATTTGCCAAGGGAAATACCAATGAGTTACAAGCTGTTTTTTCTGGTTTGTTTCTTTTTTACAAGTATGCCATTTCATCACAAGATTATAACAAATGCTCTTTTACACCTTCTTGCTCAGAATATGGTTTGTTGTCTGTAAAAAAGCATGGAGTTATTATTGGAATGCTTTCTACAATAGACAGGCTGCAACGTTGCAATGGATTAAGCCCTTCTAAATATGAAATTGATATGGATGCGAGACTGCTTATTGACAATCCATAATGAGAATTAGAATCTTTTTTTTTATTTGTTTAACTTCTTTTCTAAGTCTTAACGCTCAAAATTTATACGATTTAGGGCCTTCAAAAAGATTTGCAGACTATCTAGTAAAAACAAAACAATTCGACCTTGCTGCGATAGAATATGAGCGTTTAACGTTTTTAGAACCACAAAACGACACTTTAAAAATTGCATTGATTAATTGTTACTCATTCAACAAAAAATATGAGTTAGCATTAGTTAGATTAAACTCATTTGCCGAAAGCCCATTGAAACTGGATAGTACATTTAGTAATTTGTATGCATTTAATTTGATAGCCAGTAAGAAATTTGATGCTTCCACATCGTTTATCAATCAATCTAACAGTCTATTAAAAAACAAAAAGGAATTTTATAAGGGTTTTACTTATTTGTTTTTAAATGATTTTAAGCGAGCCAATGAATTTGCAACTCCATTAATTACAACCAATGAGCTCCTTAAACCAATTGTTTTATTAAGTTCTGAAGGCTTAAATGCAAAACGCAAATCTCCGGCTTTGGCAGTAATTTTTTCGACCATTGTGCCAGGAACTGGAAAAATGTACACTGGAGATTGGGCAGATGCTATTATCTCATTAATTACTGTAGGTTTTGCTAGCTTTCAAACTTATAGAAGCTTCGATTTAAAAGGATTTGAAAAACCAAGAGGATATATTTTTGGAACAATAGCCGCTGGTTTTTATTTGGGAAACATTTACGGTTCCTACAAATCTGCACAACGATATAATAAACGTTCTTTGAAAAAAGTACATGAGAAAATTGAAAATACTTTTTACAATACTCCTTAGTTTCCACTTTTCCATGGCCGTTATTGGTCAAGACTTAAAAGAAACATTTAAATTTGGAAAAGAACAATTCCTCTATGGTAATTCGAATTCAGCTGCGATAGCATTTGAAAGAGTGCTGTTTTTTAGTGAAGACAGTTTTCAAATAGAATCCTTGAATTACTTGGGTGAAATAGAACTTAGAAATGCTCAACCTTTAAAAGCAGCTAATTATTTCCAAAGGGCTTATAACTTAGAAAAAGACAGAAATGAACAAGTAGCTTACCTTCTAAAAAAATGCTCAAGTCTTCTAGAAGGGGGAGAAATTGATTTTGCTTTGATTGACTTATTAAGTATTGAAGATGATGTTCAAGATTCTTTAAGAAAAGATAAATATTTTTTACAAGGAATCGCCCATTTTTCAAGAATGTCATTTTCAGAAAGTCACCAATCTTTTCTAAAGGCTTTTGATGAAAAAGAAACCATCAAAAAAAATAAAATTGATAGTTTATTTGTTGTCCTCGAATCTATAAAAGGGCCTAAACCAAAGAAAGCCAGAATATTAAGCACCATTCTTCCGGGATTGGGCCAATTATATGCAGGAGATATAAAAAACGGAATTAATTCTTTTATACTAACTGGAGGATTAATTGTTTTAGGAATTAACACTGCAATTAATTTAACATTAATCGACGCACTTATGACTGTAGCTCCTTGGTTTCAAAGATATTATATAGGAGGATATAACAGGGCCGAAAAAATTGCTGCTGAAAAGTTCAAAGACAAACAAAATCGCATCTTTTTAGGAATATTAAAAGTTTACGATTCACCTTGAAAATTCCTGAATCAACTCATCAACTACTCTCGGAACCGCTTCTCCAGCCTTTTCCTTATAATGCTGTAACTGAAACACATTTTCAACCTGCATTTCATTAGGATCAATTAAAATCTTTCTGGCATTATATTGTGCATGGAACAATAGTCCTGCAGCGGGATATACATTCAAAGAAGTTCCAATTACAAGAATAACATCTGCCTTTTCTACAAGTTCAGCAGCAACAGAAATAAGTGGAACATCCTCACCAAACCATACAATATGTGGTCTTAACTGGTGGCCTTTTTCGCAAGTGTCACCCAATTTCACCTCCCAATGCTTTGTATTATAGATTAAACTTGGAATTTTTTCACTCCTCACTTTTCTCAATTCTCCATGTAAATGCATCACATTTTTTGCACCTGCCCTTTCATGCAAATCATCCACATTTTGAGTTATAACATCAACATGAAAATACTTTTGCAATTTCGCTAAGGCAAAATGAGCAGCGTTTGGTAAAACCTCATTTAATTGCTTTCGTCGTTGATTATAGAATTCTAAAACTAAGGAAGGATTTCTACGCCAGCCTTCAGGCGTTGCCACATCCATAATATCGTGCTTTTCCCAAAGGCCGTCTTGGTCCCTAAAAGTAGATATTCCACTTTCAGCACTTATTCCGGCTCCTGTTAAAACAACTATTCGTGGCGACTTGGTAAATTTCTCACGCATTTTCCAAACCTAGACAAATTTTTTAGAATAAAAAAATTGTTGAAAACACACATTACGCATTTGTTTTGTTCTGTTGCTTTTCTATTAATTTGCGATTCCTTAAAAAAACAACTCCTTAACTGTAATGAGCTGTAAATAAATTAAATATGGACGAATATAGAAAGAAAGAAGCCTTAGATTATCACGCAAATGGTAAACCTGGTAAAATTGAAGTAATTCCAACAAAACCAACATCTACTCAACGTGACCTTTCTTTGGCTTATTCGCCAGGAGTTGCTGAACCTTGCTTAGAAATTGAGAAAAACCCTGAAGATGTTAATAAATACACTGCAAAAGGGAATTTAGTTGCTGTTATTTCAAATGGCACAGCCGTGTTGGGCTTAGGAAATATTGGACCAGCCGCTTCTAAACCTGTTATGGAAGGAAAAGGCGTATTATTTAAAATATTTGCCGATATAGATGTATTTGATATTGAAGTTGATGCTACTGATATTGACCTTTTTGTAAATACTGTAAAAGCAATTTCTCCCACTTTTGGAGGAATAAATCTGGAAGATATAAAAGCACCTGAGTGTTTTGAGATAGAGCGCCGTTTGAAAGAAGATTTAAAAATTCCAATCATGCACGATGATCAGCACGGAACAGCAATTATTACTGGATCTGCGCTTTTAAATGCCCTTGAAATCGCGAATAAAAAGATAGGTGAAGTTAAAGTAGTTTTTAATGGAGCTGGAGCTTCTGCCATTTCTTGTGCTAAACTTTATTTGCAATTAGGAGTAAAAAAAGAAAATCTCATAATGTGCGACAGCACTGGTGTAATCAGCACGAGCAGAGAAGATTTAGACAAACAAAAGCAATTTTTTGCTAGAGATGTTTCAATTAAAACACTCACAGAAGCATTTGTTGGAGCCGATGTTTTTGTTGGACTCTCTAAGGGAAATATTGTGAATGCGGGAATGCTGCAAAGCATGAATTCAAATCCTATAGTTTTTGCTCTGGCAAATCCTGACCCAGAAATTGCTTATGCAGATGCAATTGCAGCAAGAGAAGACATTTTATTAGCAACAGGCCGTTCTGATTATCCAAACCAAGTAAATAATGTATTAGGATTTCCTTTTATTTTTAGAGGAGCCTTAGACGTACACGCTACTTGTATAAATGAAGAAATGAAGTTAGCAGCGGTTTATGCCATTGCCAATTTAGCTAAACTACCTGTTCCTGAAATGGTGAATATGGCTTACAACAAAGCAAATTTAATTTTTGGTAAAGATTATTTTATTCCGAAACCAGTCGATCCTCGGCTAATTACAGAAGTGGCCCCCGCAGTTGCAAAAGCTGCAATAGATTCTGGAGTTGCTAAAAAGAAAATAGAAAATTGGGACGTCTATCGCGCAGAGTTGAGCAAAAGAATGGGGCTGGACAATAGTCTTATGGAAAGAATTACAACGCGCGCTAAAACAAATCCAAAAAGAATTGTTTTTGCTGAAGCAGATAATTATAAAATTCTTAAAGCAGCACAAATCGTTAAAAATGATGGCATCGCAATTCCTATCTTGCTTGGTAATAGAGAGAAAATAGGTAATATTTGTAAGCAATATGCCATTACTTTAGATGGTGTTGAAATTATCGACCCAAGAAGTGAGGAACAAGAAGAACACCGCAAAAAATTTGGTGAAGTTTTTTACAAATTGCGTCAGCGCAGAGGATTTACAATCTATGAAGCCGGTCAAATAATGCGCGAAAGAAATTATTTTGGTTCCATGATGGTTAGAATTGGTGAAGCTGATGCGCTTATTTCAGGCTTAACTAGGAAATACCCAGATACTGTGAGGCCTGCACTTCAAGTTATTGGTAAAAGAGATAATGTTAAAAGAGTAGCTGGTTTGTATATCATTATGACCAAAAGAGGACCATACTTCTTTGCCGATACAACTGTTAATGTAAATCCTACTGCAGAAGAATTAGCCGATATTACTGAACTGGTAGCAGAAGCTGTTCAAAATCTAAACATCAAACCTAAAATTGCTTTGCTTTCTTATGCGAATTTCGGCTCTAGTGAAGGACCTGAATCTATAAAAATGAGAGAAGCTGTAAGTATTCTCCATGAAAGAAATCCTAATTTGATTGTTGATGGTGAATTACAAGCCAACTTTGCATTAAACAATGAAATGTTGAAAGAGCAATTTCCTTTTTCACCATTGGTTGGAAATAATGTAAACACATTGATTTTCCCAAATCTAGCTGCTGGAAACATTGCCTATAAAATGATGCAGGAAATTGGAGAATCTGAAGCTATTGGCCCATTGTTATTGGGCATGAAAAATCCAGTTCATATCTTACAACTAGGAAGTTCAGTAAGAGAAATCGTAAACATGGTAACCCTCGCAGTTGTTGATGCACAAGTAAGTTCGAAATAAGATGTATGAATATTTAACAGGAAAACTTGTAGAAAAAACGCCTACTTATGCAGTGCTTGATTGCAATGGAGTTGGTTATTTTCTCAATATTTCGTTAACAACCTTTGAGCAAATTACAAATCCCGAAGCCTGCAAGCTTTATGTTCACCTTGCAATTCGTGAAGATGCACACACTTTATATGGATTTTGTTCCAAAGGAGAAAGAGAAACATTCCGCTTGTTGATAAATGTTTCTGGTGTTGGTGCAAGCACTGCACGTATGATTTTATCTTCGCTCAATACCAACGAAATTGTAGATGCTGTGATGACAAATAATGTTACAACTTTTAAAAATGTGAAAGGCATTGGCGAAAAAACTGCGCAACGCATTATCATTGATTTAAAAGGGAAAATAGATAAGGAAAATATTAGTGGGGAACTTTTTTCTGTTTCGCACAATACAGTTAGGGCTGAAGCGTTAACTGCACTGACATTATTGGGATTCCCTAAGAACATCTCAGAGAAAGCCCTTGATAAAGTACTGAAATCCAATGAAGAAGAACTGAGCGTTGAAGCCTTAATTAAGTTAACCTTAAAAGCAATTTAACGTATAGAACTCCATCACTGGATAAAACATTGCCTACTGATTGAAAACTTACAATAAATATTTGTCCATAATTATTGCTTTTGTCCTCCTCATTACTGTTATGTGGAGCGCAAATAGTCCTGTATTTGCTTGGATGGACAACAAATATGATGAATTAGAAACAGACACTGAACCAGGACCAGGAGATACGACTGATGTTGATTCTGCATCTGTTTTGCCTTTCCCTTTTACTGATGATAACATTGACCCTTTAGACCCTAATCCAAACGGTTTGTTTTTGAAGGATCCAGCAAATGTTGAAACAAACATTGAGCTTAATACCGAAACCAATGAATACGATATTACTCAAAAAATGGGTGATATGCGATTTAGAAATCCATCCTATTTATCTTTTGATGAATATCAAAATATGGATTTCAACAACGCCCTTCGTAAAAATTGGAGAGACCGAATTGCTGGAGATGATGTTGCAAAACAAAAAGGATTTGCTCCAAAAATTACAGTCCCAGGTGATGCATTTGCGAATATTTTTGGTTCCAACGTTATTGATATTAGGCCACAGGGCTCGGCCGAAATTATTTTTGGAGGGAATTTTAATCGTACACAAAATCCAGCATTACCAATCAGACAACAACGTGTTGGAGCTTTTAATTTCCAGCAAAAAATTCAAATGAACTTAGTAGGTAAAATTGGAGATAAAATTCAATTACAAACCAACTATAATACTGAAACTGGCTTTCAATTCGACAATAAAGTTAACCTAAAGTATGAAGGAAAAGAAGATGAAATAATCCAGTTAATAGAAGCTGGTAATGTAAACCTCCCTTTAACAGGCTCATTAATTACAGGAAGTCAAAGTTTGATGGGTATTAAAACCAAATTAAGATTTGGAAGGCTTACAGCTACTACTATTTTCTCGCAGCAACAAGGCGATAAAAAGAACATCACTGTTCAAGGTGGTGCCCAAACACAACAATTTGACATTTCTGCTTCACAATACGATGTAAACAGACACTTTTTCCTTTCTCAATATTTCAAAGACTTGTACGATGAGTCAATGAAAACCCTGCCCAATGTTACATCACCATTCAATGTAACTCGCGTAGAAGTTTATATTACTAATAGAACTTATGCTACTACTAACGTAAGAAACATTGCTGCATTTGCAGATTTAGGTGAAGGAGAATTAAAGTACCGCAATAATGGAGAGCAATCATATACTGATGTTTTGGTAGAAACCAAGTTTCCAAAGAATGAGAATAATAATTTACAAGCACAACAGTTAATTGCAAGTTTTCCTGATTTCAGAAACAAAGCAAATGATGTGTTAAGCAATCCGAATAGCTTTAGTCCACCAATGATTCCTGCAATTGATTTTGAATATCTTCAAAATGCCAGATTATTAAATCCTTCAGAGTATACTCTAAATCCACTGCTTGGCTATATTTCATTAAATCAATCATTAAATGCGGATGAAGTGCTAGCTGTTGCCTTTCAATATACAATTAATGCATCTACAGGCCAACAGATTAACCAAGTTGGAGAGTTTTCAACAGATGTTCAAGGTGTAGGTGTTTTAAATTTGAAATTGCTGAAAGCAACTCAAATCTTCAATAAAAAACCTATTTGGGATTTGATGATGAAGAATATTTATTCTTTGAATGGATATCAAATAAGTAGAGATAATTTTAAGTTCAATATACTTTATCAAGATGAGCTAACAAGTGTTAGGATGAACGTTATTCCTGAAGGAGAAAATGTTAATGGTAAAATCTTATTACAGCTTTTTAACCTCGATAGGTTAAACAATCAGAACGACCCAATACCCGATGGATTTTTCGATTTTATTGAAGGTAAAACTATTCAAGCAGATAAAGGCCGCATTATTTTCCCAATGCGTGAGCCATTTAAAAAGTTCTTAAGAGAAAAATTTCCAATCAACGAATTACCATTAGCAAATAAATATGCATTCGATTCACTATATGTAACTACGCAGCAACTTGCGCAACAGGATGCACAACACAACAGATATTACCTAGCAGGTTCTTACCAAAGTGCTTCTGGCTCAGAGATTTCATTGAATGCCATGAATGTGCCCCAAGGTTCAGTAGTTGTTACTGCAGGAGGTGTTCCATTGGCCGAAAACGTTGATTATACGGTCGATTATGCTTTGGGAAGGGTTAGAATCATCAATCAAGGATTGTTGAATTCCCAAACCCCAATTAACATCTCTTTAGAAACCAATACCTTATTTGCCATACAAAGTAAGCGTTTAATGGGAGCTCACTTTGATTATAAAATTTCAAAAGATTTTGCATTAGGTGGAACCATCATGAATCTTTCTGAAAGGCCAATTACACAAAAAATCAATATTGGAGATGAACCAATTTCAAATACTATAATTGGAATTGATGGGAATTATCGTTCAGATTCTCGTTGGCTAACAAGGATGGTAGATAAACTACCATTTTTTAGTACCAAAGAGGTTTCAAACATTACCGCAAATTGGGAAATGGCAAAACTAATCCCTGGCCACTCTAAAATTATTGGTAAACAAGGAACATCATATATTGATGATTTCGAAGGAGCTGAATCATCAATAGACATTAGAAACTTTGGACAATGGTTTATAGCCTCTACACCAAGTGGTCAAAATAATTTATTAAAAGAAGGTGCACTTTTCGATTCTTTGGCTTATAATTTTAACAGAGCTATAATTAATTGGTACACCATAGACCCTTTGTTTTCAAGAAACGGAAGCACAACTCCAAACTATATTCAAGATTCACCTATGCAAAGTCACAACTTTATGCGTCAGGTGGTTGAAACTGAAATTTTTCCAAATAAAGCTAGACCCAATGGGCAAGTTCAAATTATGCCTGTATTAGACTTGCACTTTAATCCTAATCTAAGAGGTCCCTATAATTTCGTTACTAATGATAATTTCTACGCAAAAGGTTTGAATGCCGATGGGACATTAAAAGATCCAAACACACGCTGGGGTGGAATTATGCGCAGAATTGAAACGAACGATTTTGAATCTGCCAATATCGATTATATAGAATTCTGGATGATGGATCCTTTCGCTGAAGGTTTACCAGGTGGAGCTCCATTGAACTCTGGAACCGGAGGAGATTTTTATATCAACCTAGGAAATATTTCTGAAGATGTTTTGAAAGATGGACAGCAGTCTTTTGAAAACGGTATACCTATTTCTTCTGATAATACTAATGTTGCTTATACTTCTTGGGGTAAATACCCTACTGCGCCGCCTTTGGTAAACGCGTTCGATAATAACCCAACTTCTAGGCCGCTTCAAGATGTTGGTTTGGATGGCTTGCCTAATGATAGTGAGCGTGTTTTCTTTCAGAATTATTTAAGTCAAGCACAAACGATTTTGAACCCAGATGCTTATAACAAATTCTCAGCAGATCCTTCAGGCGATGATTATAGATTTTTCAGAAGTTCAGAATGGGATACTCAAGAAGCTGATATTTTAACAAGATATACGCTCTACAACGGTTTAGAAAATAACTCTCGCCTTGGTGAGGATCCTATTGAACCATACCCTACTGCAGCATCTCCCCTACCAAATATTGAAGACATCAATAGAGATAATACATTAAGCGTATCTGAAGCATATTTTCAATATCGCGTGAGTTTACGACCTCAGGATATGATTGTTGGTCAAAATTATATCATCGATAAAGTTCCTGGAAAAGGTTCACTATCTGATGGAAAGTCTATTAATTGCGATTGGTATCAATTCCGCGTTCCTATCCGTTCATTTACATCAAAAGTAGGTTCTATCGCTGATTTTAGGTCTATTCGTTTTATTAGAATGTTCTTCCACAATTGGCAAGAAGAAGTAGTTGCCAGAATGGCAAGATTAGAACTTGTAAGGGCAGAATGGAGAAGATACGAATACAGTTTAAAAGACCCAGGACTTTATATTGGAGACGATTTAAATACCTCTTTCCAAGTTTCTACTGTTAACATTGAAGAAAATGGTGTAAAAATTCCAGTTAATTATGTCCTTCCCCCTCAAATTAGAAGAGAAGTGGATGTAACAACAACCAATCTTCAACAACTCAATGAGCAATCTCTTCAATTAAAAGTTTGCAATTTAAATGATGGTGATGCCAGAGCTGTATTTAAGAATACGAACCTCGACATTCGTGCTTATAAAAGAATAAAAATGGAAGTACATGCCGAGTCACAAATTGGCAATCAATGGCCTGATAATCAACTAACATGCTTTATTCGTTTAGGAACAGATTTCGTAAATAACTATTATGAATATGAAATTCCTTTAAAACGCTGCGCTGATGGCTCAACCAATCCAGAAGATATTTGGAACAATAGTTTTGATTTTGATTTATCTGTATTAACAGACGCAAAAATCAAAAGAAATACAGAAATGGTTGGGAATCCAAATATTAAACTAAATCAAGTTTTCTATGCTACAGACCCTAATTTTCCAAATAATAGGATAACTGTAGTAGGCGTACCTCAAATAAGTGGAGTAAAAACAATGATGATTGGTATTAGAAATCCTCAAAATGATGAATATAACCAATGGCCAGACGATGGTTCCGTTGCCTGTGCTGAAGTTTGGGTAAACGAATTACGCCTATCAGATTATTTCGAAGCTGGTGGTTGGGCAGGAAATGCAAGGGTTACAGCAAAATTAGCTGATTTAGGAACTGTAGCTTTGGCTGCAAGTAGAACCACTTTTGGTTTCGGAAGTATTGAGAAAAAACCCGCAGATCGTGCAAGAAGTAATACAAACACGTATAGCGTAATTAGCAATCTCGAGTTAAGCAAATTTTTGCCAAAAAAATGGGGATTATCTATTCCTTTATATTGGGAATTTGGAAGAAGTATCAGTAATCCACAATTTAATCCTTTAGATGCTGATGTGAGATTTCTAGAAGCACTGGACTATCAACCAAACGATGCCGATAGGGAAAAACTTACTGAATTATCTCAAGTTTTTCAGAAAAGAAGAAGTATCAATTTTACGAACGTAAGAAAGAATAAATCAGCAACTGCAACAAAATCGAGAATATATGATATTGAAAACTTCGATTTTACTTATGCCTTTTCCGACAATCTTCAACGTTCCCCTCAAATAGAATACAACTATACAAAAAACATTGATGTTGGCGTTGGATATGCATTTGCACCAAAACCAAAATCTTGGGAACCATTTAAAAATGTAAAAGCCTTTGCTAAAACAAAAGCATTCGATTTAATTAAAGATTTAAACTTCGGACTCGTTCCTTCTAGATTAGCAGTAAGATCAGACATTGCACGAGATTTTAATGCCCAAAAAATTAGAAACACTTCAGATATTGATTTATTAAAGATAGATACTACATTCTTTAAATCTTTCACTTGGAATAGAGTATATGATTTTAAATTCCCGCTTACCAAGTCTATTCAGTTAGATTTCATGGCAACCAATCAAAGTCGTATAGATGAAGAAGCTGGTCAAATTAATACTCCATCAAAAAGAGATTCTGTCTTTAAAAATTTAAGAAATGGCGGTAGAAATACAAACTATCAACATACATTAAATACTTCATATACTGTACCTTTAGCTAAGCTTCCAATCCTTAACTGGCTTTCATCAACAGTTGCTTACGGTTCTAGCTATAGCTGGGTTGCTGCTCCTTTAATAAGAGATTTGAATAACCCAAACCTGTTTGCTGCTAATCCTTTTGGAAATACTATTCAAAATTCTAATAATGTAAACATAAGTGGTCAAGGAAATTTGATGCAGTTGTATAACAAAGTACCTTATTTAAAACGCATCAATCAAAAGAAAAGCAGCAAGGGTAAGAAAACTACTCCCAAAAAACCTGCAGTTGATCCTAAAGATATAAAAGATGTAAAAGACAAAAAACCTGCAAAGGATTCGACTGCCAAAAAAGAAACTGCATTCAGCAAAGTTTTAGAAGGTGGAGCTAAATTCTTAATGATGTTAAAAAATGTTTCTGTGAATTATACTGAAACAAATGGTACTTTATTACCAGGTTTTACCCAATCATCAAAATACATCGGAAGAGATTGGAAAAGCGGTACTCCTACCTTAGGTTTCCTTTTTGGAGAACAATCAGACATTAGAGGATTAATGGTGGAAAGAGGCGCTCTTACGCAAGATACAAGTTTTAACAGTGCTTTTTCTAGGACACTTTCACAGAATTTAACTTATACTGCCACCTTAGAACCATTTAATGGTTTTAGAATAACTTTAAATGCCAATAGAACATACGCTGAAACGTTTACAACCATTTTCAGATTCAACGAAAGCAATGATAATTTTGAAGAGCTAAGTACTTTAAGACAAGGTAACTTTAGCATGTCTACCAATACTTGGGGAACAGCTTTCGAAAAGTTGGATAACATCAAGCATTCTTCGCAAAATTTCAACAGATTTTTGGATGCTAGAAAAGCAATTGCTTCAAGGCTTACAGAAAGTGCAATAAATCCTCAAACTGGTTATCCAAACGGTTTTGGAAGTACGCAGCAAGATGTATTATTGTTTTCTTTTATAGCTACTTACACAGGAAACGATCCAACAAGGCAAGACCTCAACCTATTCTCAAAAATCCCAAAACCTAATTGGAGAATTACCTATGATGGATTGTCAAAATTGGCTTTCTTTAAAAAGTATTTCAAAACCATTTCTCTAAGTCATGGTTTCAGGTCTACGTTCAACATTGGCTCTTTTACAACTAACTTATTATCTCTTCAAAACCCGCAAGCAACAGACCAAACAGGAAACATCATTCCTCAATACAATGTGTTAATGGCTTCCATTTCTGAGCAATTCGGACCATTAATGAATGTTGATATGACTTGGAAAAATAGCCTCATCACGAAATTCGAAATTCGTAAAAACAGAGATTTATCCTTAAGTCTTCAAAACTCTCAGTTAACAGAAGTAATTGGAAAAGAAATTACAATAGGCTCTGGCTATATCATTAATAATGTAGAACTTCCATTTAAAGTTGTAGGTTCTAATAAGAAAATAAAAAGCGATTTAAATATCCGTTGCGATATTTCAATAAGAACCAACAAAACTGTTGTAAGAAAAATTCCTATAGAAGGAGAAACCGAGTTCGCCCCTATTTTATCGGCTGGTCAACGCAATATTTCTATCAAAACTTCTGCAGATTATGTGGTAAATACCAAATTTACTATTCGTTTCTTCTTCGATAGAATCATGAATAAGCCATTCATTTCTAATCAGTTCCCTAACTCAAACACCAACTTCGGCTTGAGTTTAAGGTTTACATTGAATCAATAGTTTTTGGGCGTTCCCCTGTGGGTCGTTTCCATTCCAATCTTTGAGTTCGTTCCTCACTCAAAGTATTTCCACTGCAATCACTAACGCGAGCAATATTGAAAACATTATAAACTATTGCCTTTGATGCGCTGTCATGCCACCCATAACTTTTTCCATCACCCTAACTTTTCCGCATCTCGGAAGTGTCCTGAGCGAATACACCAATATTTTTGTGAGCAGTCCCGGTAAAACAGTATTTTTCCTGCCTAAAGCTTTTAGAATTGGAATACCCACCTCTGATGGTTTTAATGACATTGACATTTGCATATTGGCTCTTTGGCTAAATCCACTTTCTACAGGCCCAGGCGCAGCAGCAAAACCATCCACACCAAAAGGTTTTAGTTCTACTGCCAACCCTTCGGCAAGCGTTTGAACATAAGCTTTTGTTGCAGCATAATTAGCAGAATAAGGCACCCCTTGAAAAGCTACCATCGAACTCATTAAAATAATTCCTCCACGTTTTTGAGTTACAAACTGCTGACTGAAATAATGTGTTAATGAAAGAAGGGCTTCGCAATTTACCTTCAACATATTGATTTCTTTATGCAAAGAGCTTTCAATAAAATTACCAGATGTTCCATAACCTGCAGAAACAATAAGCAGCCCAATGTTTAAACCTTGAGAAACCTGAATAATCTTCTCAATTCCTTCTTGTTCAGAAACATCTGCCGCTACTGATTTAATTGTAATATTTGAATGAACAGAAAGCTGCATCTCAGCTTCATTCAACTTATCCAAATTTCTACCTTGAATAATAAGGTTGAAACCTGCCTGTGCTAATTGAGTTGCAAGTTCAAATCCAATTCCAGAAGAAGCCCCAGTAATAATAGCCCAATCACCATACTTTACTAAAAGTCTCGATTTTTCTTTGGATGATAATTTCATTTTTTAAAACATTTAATTAATACATCAATTGCTCAATGCAAAGTTGAAATGCTTTGATTCATCTAAACGATAACAAATGTTAACAGATTTACAAAAATGTTACTCAGATTGATTTTTTAATCTGCTCAAATGCACAGGACTAATTCCTAAGTAGGAAGCTACCATGTGCTGTGGAACTCTATTGTGAATATTCGGGAAAACTTCTGTAATGCTTTCGTAACGTTGCTTTGGCGTTCTGGCATACCTATTCATGATGCGGTTATCCTGATAAATGAAATAAAACTCCGCAATTAAACGTCCCATTTTTTGGCCTTCTTTTAAATTTGTATAGCCCCAATCTATGGCAGAACGCGGCAAAACAACCACTTGTGTTTCCTCCAATGCCTGCAAAGTATACATTGATTTTTCTTTTTTAATAAAGCTTGAATAATCTGCTATAAATTGATTTTCTAACGCAAAATGAATGGTGTGTTCGTTCCCTTCATTGTCAGAAATAAGCACCCTAATTATTCCTTTATTGATAAAAAATATTTCGTTGGGAATGGCATTTTGCCGACTAACAATTTCCTGCTTTTTAAATGTTTTTATGATGGCTTGATTTAAAAAAGAAGTAAGCTCTTCTTCAGAAACAGCAATCATTTGCTGCATTACTTGCTTAATTTTTTCCATTTATTATGTTGGTCATTTCTAACCTTTAAAACTTATTTATTTAACATAAAATAAGAAATTCTGTTTACAAAATATTTACAAATTAAACAAAGGATAAAAACTCAATAATTTGTTGCGTCCTCTGATTTTATTAAATTATCTATTTCCAATTTAAGATTTGGTAAATGATTCAGTAAAATCCCCCAAATATTTTCATCCGAAATTCTATCATATGAATGTATTATCTGATTTCTTAAACTAACAATTCTTTTAGCATTGTTGATTGGAAAATCTGAATCTATTATCAAAATTCTTTTAATTGCTTCTCCTATAATTTCTAAATTTCTTTCAGAAGCCCTTTTAATAAGGATGTTTTCTTTATATACTTCAAACCTTTTATCATTATCTTTAAAATAAGAATTTATTTCATCGATGGCTTGTTTTACATCATAAAGATATTTAAGAATTTTTTCGTTCATAAACCAATTGCTTTTCTCTGTCAACCACTTTTCTGAATATTGGATTCCTGATTGCTTGATTTTCGACAAGATCTACTTGCCTTTTAAACAACTGTTCAAGCTGCTCCTTAAAATCCATGTAATTGTCAAAGTATAAATCAAGTTCTATAGTATTAAATTGAACGAGTATATCAATATCACTTGAATCTAAAAACCTATCAGTTAAAATGGAGCCAAACAAGTACAATTCTTTAACTTGATGTTTATCGCATAGTTCAATCAACTTTTCCTTATTTGTTTCAATCAATTTCATTAAATCAAAGGTAAAGATTTCTTTTTAGAAAGTTGAATGAAAAAAAATATTGAATAAAAACTAAAAACAAAAAGTTAACTTAATTTACTTAGCCTTCATTTTATTCCCTCTTGCTTCATGCGTAACTTCTGCCAAGCCTAAAGCTTCCATCAATGGAGGAATATACATTCCAAAACGCCCGCGAAATCCTTTCTTTAAACCATACCAACCTCCAACAGGATTGCTTTCAGAACGTCCCCAAGCTTCTACAGTTCCTTCTTTAGCTGTTTTTTGTTCGTCTGCGCTTCCCAACTCCATCCAGTCTCCATGTGTTTTTAACATTGCATGTAAATCTTTTAAGCAATCCAAATTATAATGCAAAATCGTCTTGCCAACTGTGCAAACCAATATTTCTTTTCCATCTTTTACCTCCACATGCATGGTGTAATCTGATGACAAAGGCGGAGTTTTTAATGCCATTGGGTTTTCTTTTGTTCCGATTTTAAAGCTCATTTTTTAAGGAATTGAAAATTAATTTTAAACAATAAATTTAAATAAAACTACAAACATTCATTTAAAAACAAATCACATTACACAAATAATTAAGTATTTAAATCAGTGATTAAAAGTGGATTTTCCTTTTTCATTTCATTTATCAATTTTTCCACCTCTTCCGTTAATGGATTTTGATTTAGTCTTTCCAATTGAGCACTTGTAATTCCTACCATTTGTAAAAAAGTAACCTCACCATGCGGCGTTTCAATTTTTCCTAATTCAGGATCAACAGTAAAGACAAGACCTACAATATCGGTTTCTACGCCCAATCTTAATGGTCCTTTTGCTGAAACAAATTGATTTTCTTCAAACCAATTTCCACTCGAAAAAACGTATCTGGCCAAATTGTTCATCACTTCAATTGCCCAAAAAGGGTCTTTTTCCTCTTCTTTAAAAGGTGCCAATCTAAAAGTAAACTCAAAACCCCATTTGCTGAATTCTTCACCTGCTTTTTCGTCACTGTAGTACAATTCACTCATTCCATAACTTAACAAATGATGATGAAAAGCTTGTTTCTTACTTTCGTAAATACTCACACCATCTAAAGGGTCAGTTCCTCCAGCTATGAAATGAACGCCGCATAAAGGTGGATAATGTCTTGGTTCCTTTTCACTATAAACTTCTTTCAACTTTTTATCAATATACTGCCAACCTACTGCATCATCTTGAGTGAATACCTTTTTATAATCTTCTATTGTCATTTTCAAATTCTATTTTTTAAGCATTTGCGATTGCATACAAAATAAGTACTTTTGAGCAAAATTTAAAAACCATGAATTTCCCAGAAAACCTTTTCTACACCAAAGATCACGAATGGATTAGCATAGATGGAGACATCGCTACAATTGGAATTACAGAATTTGCACAAAGCGAATTAGGTGATATTGTATTTGTTGAAATCGATACTGTCGGAGATACAGTAGAAACAGGAAAAGTATTTGGTTCAGTAGAAGCAGTTAAAACAGTTTCAGATTTATTCATGCCTTGTGAAGGAGAAATTTTAGAATTTAACGATACTTTAGAAAGTGCTCCAGAGACTGTAAATGCTGACCCATACGGAGCTGGTTGGATGATTAAAGTAAAAATGTCAAATCCTTCTGATAGAACGGATTTACTTTCTGCAACTGATTACAAAGCACTTATTGGTCATTAATGAATCAAAATTTGCTCAGGTACGCTTTACCAGCGTTTGTCTGGACAACTCTCATTACTGTTTTGTGTTTAATGCCTGGTAAAGATTTACCAAGCGTTTCCATTGTTAATTTCGATAAGTTCGTGCATATCAGTTTCTTCGGAATGCACAATTTATTATATTTAAGATGGGGCGTCTTTGGAAACGGAATAAAATTTTCTCCAATTAGAATTACAATTTTTACGATTTTCTATGGTGGATTGATTGAAATACTGCAAGGAACATTTTACACAGACCGACATGCTGACCTCATGGATTTTATTGCAAATTCTGTCGGTGCATTAATTGCCTTATATTGCATTCGTTTCACACCCAACTTCCTAAAATAAGTAAAATCTTTTTTTATATTTGAATGAACAATTGCTTATGACTACAACATTAAAATCATACGACCCTAGATTTACACCTCCTGTAGATCAAGTAAGTGTAGAAGAAAGATGTGCCAGATTTACCACCCGAAGCATTAAAAAATCTACCAAAGTAAATGGATTGAAACTCGCAATGAGCATGATTGACCTTACAACTTTAGAAGGAAAAGATTCTGAAGGCAAAGTGCGTCAATTGTGTTACAAAGCCATGCACCCTCACGATGCAATGCCCGGTGTTCCTCAAGTTGCGGCGGTTTGTGTATATCCAACAATGGTAAAAGTTGCTAAAAAAGCATTGAAAGGTAGTTCTATAAATGTAGCTGCTGTTGCAACGGCTTTCCCAAGTGGAATGGCTCCATTACAAGTAAAACTCGACGATACACATTATGCTGTTGATGAAGGTGCCGACGAAATTGATATGGTAATTTCTCGTGGTAAATTTTTACAAGGCGAATATAATTTTGTGTTTGATGAAATTGCTGCAGTGAAAGAAGCGTGCGGAAAAGCACATCTGAAAGTGATTTTGGAAACAGGCGAATTAAGCACACTCGACAATGTGAGAAAAGCATCAGACCTTGCTATTTTAGCAGGTGCTGATTTTATCAAAACATCTACAGGAAAAATTCAGCCAGCAGCAACAATGCCTGTAACATTGGTAATGTTAGAAGCCATTAGAGATTACTATTATGCAACTGGTAAAATGATTGGAATGAAACCAGCCGGAGGAATTGCTACTTCAAAATTGGCTTTACACTATCTGGTTATGGTGAATGAAACCCTTGGTGCACAATGGTTAAATCCAGATTGGTTCCGTTTTGGAGCTTCTAAATTGGCCAACGATATTTTAATGCAATTAATGAAAGAACAAACCGGCAATTACCAAAGTTTGAATTATTTCTCAAACGATTAACTTGCCCATTCTCACACTCAAACTCTTTTGACCATGTCAAAAAAACAAGATAAAACACAAAAAGCAGTTATTGCAGATTTAGCTTTAGATTTTAGCTCAGGTTTTATATACGAACCTGCACCAGAATCGAGCAGCCATGTTAAACTAGAAAAACAATACGAATTGTTTATTGATGGTAAATGGGTGGCCCCAATCGATAAAAAATACTTCGATACCACAAGTCCTGCAACAGAGCAAGTTATTTCAAGAATTGCCGAAGCTTCTGCAGCAGATGTTGACAAAGCCGTAAAAGCAGCGCGCAATGCATACGAAAATGTATGGTCGAAAATTTCTGCCAAAGAAAGAGGCAAATACTTGTTTCGCATAGCACGTATTATTCAAGAAAAAGCTAGAGAATTCGCTGTAATTGAAACAATGGAAGGTGGAAAACCCATTCGTGAAAGTCGCGATATTGATGTGCCTTTGGCTGCCAATCATTTTTTCTATTATGCTGGTTGGGCCGATAAATTGGAATACGCATTTCCAGGCAAAAAAGCGAATTCCATTGGTGTAGCAGGACAAATTATCCCTTGGAATTTCCCATTGTTAATGGCAGCATGGAAAATTGCACCAGCATTGGCAGCTGGCAATACTGTAGTTTTAAAACCCGCAGAAACCACTTCACTTACTGCATTAAAATTGGCAGAAGTGTTTCAAGAAGCTGGTTTACCTAATGGTGTTGTGAATATTGTAACTGGCGCTGGTGCTACAGGAGCTGCAATTGTAAATCATCCTGATGTCAACAAAATTGCATTTACAGGTTCAACGGATGTGGGAAAAATCATTCAAAAAGCCATTGCAGGTACCAACAAAAAGCTGACCTTGGAACTTGGAGGAAAAGCTGCAAATATCATATTTGAAGATGCTGCCATTGACCAAGCCGTAGAAGGTATTGTAAATGGAATTTTCTTTAATCAAGGGCATGTGTGTTGCGCTGGTTCACGCTTATTTGTTCAAGAAGGTGTGGCCGATAAAGTGATTAAAAAACTCAAAGACAGAATGAAAAGTCTTATTGTAGGTGACCCAATGGACAAAAACACGGACATTGGTGCCATCAACTCTAAGGAACAACTCAAAAAGATTAACGATTACCTTAAAATTGGAGTGAACGAAGGAGCTGAGATTTTTCAACCAGCATGTACGTTTCCAAAAAAAGGGTACTTCTGCGCCCCTACCCTATTCTTGCACACCTCACAAAGTCACCGCATTGTTCAAGAAGAAATCTTTGGACCAGTATTAGCCATTCAAACGTTTAGAACAGTAGAAGAAGTGCTCGAAAAAGCCAACAACACACCTTATGGCTTAAGCGCTGGTGTTTGGACAGATAAAGGTTCTAAAATTTTCAACATGACCACCAAATTAAAAGCGGGTGTTGTTTGGGCCAATACCTACAATAAATTCGACCCTGCTTCTCCGTTTGGAGGTTACAAAGAATCTGGAATGGGCCGTGAAGGCGGATTACATGGATTACTTCCTTATTTAAGCTTATCATAAACAGTACAATTGACAAAAATTATGGCTGCAACTAAAACAACCACGAAACCAAGCACAAACGGAACTGCTGTAAATGCTGAAACCGCTACAAAAAACGAAAGATTGGCTGTATTGAAAACATACAAAATTTACATCAATGGTCAGTTTCCTAGAACTGAATCAGGGAGGTATTACACTATAAAACTGAGCAACAAAGAGCAAGTAAATGTTTGCTTATCGTCTCGAAAAGATTTTAGAAATTCGGTGAGCGCTGCAAGAGAGGCGCAAGAAAAATGGGCTGGAAAAACCGCTTATAACCGCAGTCAGATTCTATACAGAATAGCAGAAATGCTGGAAACAAGAAGCGCCCAGTTTACAGAAGAATTGGTAAATCAAGGTGCAACAGCTGCAGCTGCAAAAGAAGAAATCAGCATAGCAGTTGATCGTTTGATTTACTATGCTGGTTGGTGTGATAAATTCAACCAGGTGTTTAGTTCAGTGAATCATGTGAGCAGCTCTCATTTTAACTTTTCAAGCTTAGAGCCAACGGGTGTAGTTGCAGCTATTGCTGACCAAAATAGCCGTTTGTTAGGCTTAGTTTCTATCATTGCTCCAGTTATCGCAAGTGGAAATACCATTATTGGTTTGGCTTCCACCCAGTTTCCATTATCTGCAATTACATTTGCAGAAGTGTTGAACACTTCCGATTTGCCAGCTGGTGTGGTGAATATTTTAACAGGTGAAGCATCTGAATTACTCGCACCATTTACCACACACATGGATGTAAATGCTGTTTACCTCAATACAGACAACCAACAAGAAAAAGTTACTGCAGAAACAAATGCAGCGTTGAATGTGAAACGCGTAAAAGTGGAAGCATCATTAGATTGGACACTTCCTAAAAACGAAGACCCATATAGAATTTTAGATTATACAGAGGTAAAAACAACTTGGCATCCAATTGGAATTTAACCAATATACTTTATTGCACATTTTCCATTTGTTGGTCTAAGCGTTGTAGCTCGTTTAATCTTGCATTGAGCACAACAATATACCTATCGGCATTTCTTAATCCATAGGTATTTGCAGCTTTTCTTGCCCATTCCAACGCATCGTCGTATTTGCCCAGCATTTCGGCGGCTACCGCACGGTTATACATGGCTCGTTTGGCCACTTTAGGTCGTGCGCTGTTTGCTAACTTTTGCCATAAGTCAGCTGCTTGCTGCCAATCGCCCCGAACCGCCATTCGTTTGGCAACCTTCATATTACTAACTGGTGCAGCCCTTCCATATATCTCTCTCACATATCTAACCCAAGAAGGCGCAATGCGCACACCATAACCATCGCCTGCTGAATAACCTGTGCGCATTATTGCATCTGCTGGAAAAAGTAAACCTCTACGCGCTATTTCGGCTGTATTTCCTTCATGTGTAAATACTTCACTGGAATACATTTGGTGCTGGTCAATAACTGCCCCCCCTGCTCCATTGTAAATTCTCCAACCAACATTTATACGCACATTTTCTGATGCTAAAAAGAAATTTTCAATCACTTCTTTTCCATTTACTGTTCTTTTGCGCTGACGAGGCTCAGCTGTAATGTTAATATCAGAATCAAAAGCTTCTAATGCAATTACTGCATCTACATTATATGTTTTACATAACCTATCAATATCGGCCATTTGTAAAGGTGGCGGAAACATGCCTGTGCCGGTACCTTCAAAAATCTCATTAGCAATGCTTACCGTGAATTTTGGTCCGCTTTGCAACCGCGACTGTAAGCCAGCTAAAGTCTGTTCTACACCTCTTTTATCAGCAAATAATATTTCACCCGTAAATAAACCTTCTACAATATTTAACCAACGATTTTGCTTGGTTGGTTTGTAACGATTGAGCAATAACACAGATTTTACATTGCTCGGTAAGTTAACATCTGCGGGCCTTAAACCAGTGTAAGAAACTGTTGTTTTACAACCCGCAAGCGTGAATAATAAAAGAGTAAAAATAGTAAAAGTCGCGATAATAAATGCTTTCATATAATGCGTGTTAAAGAATTTCAAAACTAAGGTAATTTATTTAAGTACAACATGTTGCGATTTACAAGCAAAAGAAATAATTTAAAAATTGCTGCGTCGAGTAAGTCAAAATTGTGCCAAAATTATCTTCAATTGTTTTTGAAGTCAATACATTAAATTTGCAAGAAACTCAAAAGTGATATTTTTTTCAAACGCAGCAAAAAAAATTTGTACAGAAAAAAGTAGTTTAGACAACTGAAAACGAATGAGTAAAAAGAAATTTTTTCACTTTTATAAAATAAAATTCTTTTAATCAAAGCGATTTCCTCACAATTAAATTATTAGAAAAAGTATTAAAATGCAAAAGGCTGCTATTTTTCTTGTAAATAATGTCTAGTCGAAACTTGTCATATTGTTTACTTTAATTGTTTCTTACTTGTGTCTTTCTAGTGTTATTCTGTCTGTCTATTCTTGAAGCTAACAAATGCATTCCTGCTACTACACTTTATCATTTTTATTCAATTGATTTCTCAAATGTAAAATACGAAAAAATCTAATTCCTAAAACTGAATGAAATTACGCTGCTAACTTTTCCTCTCCAATCTAGCCGATGCAGTTATAAAAAACATTTGTGGGGTAATGTTTCGGTTAGCATAATGCCCACGCCCCTGATAGAGCCAAATACCGCCCGAGGAACGAGGGTAGTATGGGCGATAGCAGGAATAGGCGCCCAAAAGCTTTTAGGCAAAGAGTTTAGATTAAAGATTGATTTAGCAATTGTTTTTAGCTTCACATTTATTTGTTCACTTTTGTGCTTTCATTTTTTTAAAATGGGAAGCCAATTTATGACACAGAAAAACAACCCCTTACACAGTATTACGTTAGAAAAAATGCTAACACAACTAGTGGAGCAGCATGGTTGGGAGTATTTGGCGGATCAGATAAAAATCAACTCTTTTCATTTTGACCCAAGCATAAAATCGAGCTTGACTTTTTTGAGAAAAACGCCATGGGCGCGGAAAAAGGTGGAAGATTTGTATATGTATCTTCAAAGGAAAGGGAAGATAAAAGATGATTTAGAAAAGGATGTTGAATAAGTGGAAGATTGTTTGAAACTAGCGAGTTAGACTTACTGGCGAATAATTGGAAACAAATTGATTCGCAAGCCAAAATACAAACTAAAGATATACAACACATTTTGCGGTTCTATAAGCGGTTCTAATTTTTTACATACTTAGAAAAAAATTATCTTGTGGTTTGAACCTTTTATATTTTAATAAGTCGGAGGGAGGGTGAATTTCATAAATTTGAAAATGAATAAAAAATTACTTTTCATCACAATATTGGCTTTTTATTGTTATTTAACCCATGCTCAAATCCCTGTTTTCAATTGGTTTACATTTCAAAAAGACCTACAAATTGGACAACCAGACATTAACAGTAACGTTATTGAAGGAACAGAAGTTATGTGGCTGATAAACCACAAAGGCAAAATTTATTCTGCCACCTCTTTTTGGAATAATGCAACCTTTCATGGTGCACAAATGCTGGTGAAAAAAAACTACGATACAGCATGGGAGGTTGACTACCAATTTCCTCAAAATGTAGGTAGAAATGATGCATTAAATTCCTTTCAGTTTACAAAAGACAGGTACGGAAATGTTTTAGCACAAGCCGACACTTTATTGATTGCGAGTTGCGCAACAGCGCCTTTTGGGACAGACAGATACATGAAAATTTGGACACGAAATGACCAAACCAATACTTGGGTGGCATCTGCACCGCTTGACACAAATTTAAACGTAAATGACAGTTATATGCGTTCGTTCACTTTTCATACTGATGGTGTAACTGGAATTGAATATGTATTTGCAGGTGGCTCTAATGGAAAGTTATACAAGGGTGCTTATGATGCTTCGTTGCCCAATAAGATGTTTTGGGACACAATTCCTGAAATAACTATGCAATCAGCAGAAAGATTTCATTCAGGAGCAGTTTGCAATGGGCGTTTATATATAGCAGGAGCACCAAATGCAAGTTATCCAAATGAAGGTGGTTTGTATTTAAGAATTGATGCTGTAAATCCAACCTGGGAAAGGGTTTACACATGGTCTCCGTCTGTTAATGCGGGAATGCGAGGTTTAACGGCAGTGCCAGATCCCACAAACCCCAGTTCACAAGTATTAATCGGTACAAGAGAAGCTCCCGGAACTATTGAACGAATTGTTCCAATGCCAAACGATACCGTAAATGTAATAACTGAAATTACTGACCTCCGTCAGGAGTTTACCAATATCTGGGGTGATTTGGGCGGCAATGCTGCACTTTCTGCATATAATCGCCTAGATATTGGAAACAATCCTATAACCGGCGAACGGGTTTGGTTTTTAGGTTTATACATCAATCACCCTTCTGACACAGGCACTGTATCAAGAAACAATTCGTGGATGCTGATGAGAAATAGTTTAGCTCAATACCATTACTGCCAGGTAATTGACAGCTCAAATAGCATTCCATCAAGATTTGGATTACGAGGTACAAGAACCATATTGCAATCGCCATTCTCGGAAGATAGCGGAAGCGTCTATTATTTGGGAGGTTTTGATGCCCACAATGGACCACATACCAACTCAGCATGGATTTATAAAGCAACGGTAAGACCTGAATTGGTTTTAACAACGATCATAAATAACGCTTTGAATTCAAAACAAATTTCTGTTTATCCAAACCCCACCAACACAACTCTTTTCATACAGTCAGAAAGTAATAATCCACTGCAATATCAAATCATAAATTCATTGGGACAAATAGTGCTTCACGGAAGTGTAAATGAAAATAGCATTGATGTTTCAAGGCTATTTAGGGGAATTTATTTCATTCAGCTTAATGATAAAAAAGGGCAAGTTTTAACTTCAAAATTTATAAAGGAATAATAAAATGAAAAAAGTACTTTTTTCTTTAACCATAAGCTTTTTAAGCTTAACAACTCTTTCTCAAACCGTGTCTACTCAGTTTGGTGAGATTCAGGGCAGTTTAAACGGGAATATTTATCAGTTTTTGGGAGTTCCCTTTGCAAAACCTCCGGTTGATACTTTAAGATGGAAAGCGCCACAAAATCCAGATTCATGGACGGGTGTTTTATCGACCACCAGTTTCGCTCCAGTTTGTCCTCAAAAAAATTTTGCACAAGGCGATACCACTTTTACCATTGAAGGAAATGAAGACTGTCTTTACCTTAATATCTGGAGTCCCCAGATTAATTCTGGCAGTAAAGTCGTAATGGTATTTATTCATGGAGGAGGAAACCAACAAGGAGGGGCAAGCGAAATTGCAGGTGGTACACAATTGTATTTTGGTAAAAATTTATCGGAAAGAGGCGATGTGGTGGTAGTAACTATTCAATACAGACTTGGTCCGCTGGGGTTTTTGGTTCATCCAGGTCTTGAAACAGAAAACACAAATAACGTAGCAGGTAACTATGCTGTACTTGACCAAATTTTAGCCCTGCAATGGATACAAAATAACATTGCAAATTTTGGTGGAGATCCTTCTAAAATAATGATTTTTGGAGAAAGCGCAGGTGGTGTGAATGTAGGAAATTTGCTTACAACACCTTTGGCGAATGGCTTATTTCATCGTGCTTGCATTCAAAGCGCTACTCCAGTGATAAATGATTATAACGACTCGAAAAACAAAGGGATTTCCTGGGTCGACAGTTTTACAACAACTGGAACCAATGTTCAGAAAATTGCATACATGCGTTCATTGGATGCTGATTCACTTTTATTCTTTGAATCTAGTCCATTAGCAGGGGGTGTAGTGCAAACAAACTGGAAGCCCGTGCTTGATAATGTTGTTTTCAATGATTATCCTCAACAAATTTTTCAATCTGGTAATTTTAATAAAGTACCATTAATGATTGGCTCTAATTCAGAAGAAATGAGTTTGTCAGCTCCTCAAACAGTCTTACCTTTCATGGTTACAGCACTTATTAATTCATCTGTTCCTCCTGCATACCAGGCACAGGCGCTGGCTTTGTATCCTCCCGGCTCTAACCCCGCACAGGCGAGAGCCTCTTATATTGGAATTTTATCGGACGCTCAATTTACCAGTACAACAAGACGAACAGCACAATGCGTTAGTTTGAATCAAGCAGAACCAGTTTGGAGATATTTTTTTACGCATAAACATACCATTCCGCAATTAACAGTTTTTGGTTCCTATCATGGAATGGAATTATTCTATGTTTTTAATAACTGGGAAAATGCAACCCTGGGAAGTGGTGTTCTTTTTAATCCTGCCGATGATTCAGTTCAAAATGTGATGCTGGATTATTGGGTGAATTTTGCCAATACAGGAAATCCAAATGGTGGCGAACTTGTTAACTGGAATCAATATGAAAGTTCATCCGATTGCTATCTTGAAATTAAAGCTACACCTAATGGCACTCAATGCGGTCTTAGAACAGCAGAATCAAATTTATGGGATAATGTTGCTGGATTTACAGGATGCTCAAGTACTGTAGATATTGGAGAAGAAATAAATATTGAAAATCTGATTATTTATCCAAATCCAACATATACATTAATCAATGTTGACTGTCAAAATGGCTTCGAAATATACAGTTCAACAGGGCAATTAGTAAAACAAAGTAGCGAACCTACAACTCAAATCAATATTTCGAACTTTTCAACAGGGATTTACTTTTTAAACACCTACAAGCAGGTTAGGTGTTTTATCAAGACAGAATAAGCCTTTATTTTTGATTAAACATTTGAACATTCACAACAACATAAATTTCATTAAACATACCTTTTTTATTTATCAACCTTATTTATAAAAACTTCTAACCTTTCTTGTAAAACCATGAAAAGTGATTTAACTCAGATTGACCAAATTCTTCGAAAAGAAATTGAGAAAGGTAAAACTCCTTCTTTAGTCTACTATCTGTTCAATAAAGATGTCATTATAAAAAGTGTTGAGTTGGGTTATGCAGATTTGTTAAAAGATATTAAAGCAAATGGAAATACTTTTTACAAGGCTTTTTCTGCGACTAAAACTTTCACAGCTATTGCTGTTTTACAATTAGCAGAACAAGGTATGTTTAACTTAGATGACCCAATTATAAAGCATCTTCCCGACTTTATATATGGAGATAAAATCACCATTAAACAGGTATTAAGTCACTCAGCAGGCATTCCCAATCCCATTCCTTTAAATTGGATTCATACAACAGAAGAGCACAATGAGTTTGATAGAGATAAATTTTTTCAACCCATTTTCGAGAAGCATAACAAAACTAAATATTTTCCAAATCAAAAGTTTATGTATTCTAATCTTGGTTATTTTCTGCTTGGAAAATTCATAGAAAATATAACTGGTTTGAAGTATGAAACTTATATTGAACGGAACATAATTCAGCATCTGGGTTTAGACAGCACCGTTATTGACTTTAAAATCAATTCGCAAAATGCGGTAGGTTACAACAATAAATTTAGTTTAATCAATTTGTTTATCGGTTGGTTTATTGATAAATCGAAGTATTTGAAACCTTCAATCGGTAAATGGAAACCGTTCACCCATTTTTATCCTAATGGCGCTTCCTATGGCGGTTTAATCGGGACACCCAAAGCATTTGTGGTCTATTTGCAAGCCTTGTTAAAAGATAATTCAGTGCTACTATCTAACAATTACAAACAACAAATGCTCACAGAAAATAAGAATCACAAAGGAAATCCAACGGGCATGTGTTTAGGCTGGTTTATAGACGAATTAAATGGAGTACATTATTTTGCGCATCCTGGAGGAGCCGGTGGTTTTTATTGTGAGTTAAGAATCTATCCAGACCATGGTATAGGAAGTGTGATTTTCTTTAACAGAACAGGAATGAATAATGAAAAATTCTTAGACAATACTGATCAATACTATTTTGAAGGTAGAGATTAAAAAATGCCGTGAGACTTATGTTCGCAAACGACAACAAAAGAAATTGAATTATGAGAAATTTACTTTTTACAGCAATCACAGTTTGTTTTGTATATTTAACAAGCGCTCAAAACTACACACTATATTCCGACGTTCAATATGATACCATTTCAGGTGTTGACCCAAACCTGTTGAATTTAGATATTTACAAACCAACACTTTATTCAGGATACAGACCTGTAATAATTTATATTCACGGTGGTTATTGGCGAAATGGTGACAAACTAGCTGTTGGTTCAAAGGCAAAAGTCTTTACGGATAGTGGTTATTTGTTTATCAGTATTAACTACCGTCTTTCTCCCGAACCTGTAGATACATTAACTATTGAAGGAGTTCGATTTCCAGTTCATCCTCAGAACTGCGCAAAAGCCGTCGCCTGGGTTTTTAATAATATTGCAACCTATTCAGGCGATACTTCAAAAGTCAGCTTGATAGGTCATTCGGCAGGAGCACATTTAGCTTTATTGCTTTCCACAAATGAAACATTTCTTCAAAATGAAGGAATATACCTCAATCAAATAAAGTGTACATGCAGTCTAGATGCAGGAGTTTTTGACCTCATAGAAGAATTGCAACAGGCAGGTAATAATATTAACAGAAGAGCACCTTTGTTAAATGCATTTGGTTTAGATGCCTCTTTGTATGATGATGCTTCACCTCAATACAATCTTCAATCAGGCAAGGACATTCCATGGATGCATTTGGTGCACCAAAACACGAATGACCGTATATATGGGAATAATCGTTTTAAAGATAGTTTGGTTGAAAGTGGATATCCAAATATTAGTTTGTTTAACGCAAATCCTTACGACCACGAAACGATTAATCAGGCACTTGGAAATCCTTTAGACAGTATTGGCGAAACGCAGTCTGTAATGGCTTTTTTTAGTAATTGCATAGCAAACAGTTTGGTACTTAGAATACATGAAAGTTTGATTGATTTAAAAGAATTACTTGTTTATCCAAATCCTTCGAATAATTTTATCTCGGTTGATTGCAAAGAAGGATTTCAAATTTTCAATTCTACGGGTCAATTGGTGAAACAAACCAGTAATTCAACAGTGCAAATTAACATTTTAGACCTGTACCCTGGTTTTTACATTTTAAAAGTAGACAAAAAAACAGGTCGTTTTATAAAGTATGAATAGTCCAACTCTTCACTAAGTCGCTAAAATCAATTCATAAATTCTCATCCTTATCTTTTAAACCCTTTCTACTTTTTGTCTAATGTCTCTTTTTGGTGAATGTCGTTTTTTAAAAGTAGCTTCGAAAAAAGAATGCGGGCATACATATTAATCGGGGTGTCCCTAACCTCCCTCCGCCGGTTGTAACTTAGCTAAAAATTATATTCTTCACCATATCACTTTTGCCAATGTAATTCACAAACATGATTTTTTTGCTGGTTTACAAAGTAGAATTACTGTTTCTTAATGAAAAAGAAGCTGCCGTCTTGGTCCTCTAATCCTTTAATTTTCCCGAATTTGGGAGTTTGTTTTAGGTTCTGTTTTACAATTCCAGTAACTTTTGTGGCTAAAGATTCAATAGAAATGCAGTTCCCAGGATTATTGGAAAGAATATTTGCAAATGCTTGAGTAAACAAACTGTTGTCGCTGGAAAGTTCTTTATTTGAAGAGGTCATTACCTGCGCAGATTTAAACTTCGTGCCTTCCCAATCGCCGCACTGACGGGCAACAGCATCGTCGCGCATGGCCATGTAAAATGCAGGACCAGATTCGCAAGCATCGGAAATTACAAGCACATGTTGCAGCTGCGTATAAGATTGAATTGCAGCTCTGAGGTTATTTACACTGTAGTAAGTATATTCATCATAATTATCGCCATCAACAGGAATCCAGTAACCTGTTTCGTTTAAGAATTTTCCATGACCTGCATACCAAACAACAATTGATTTTACCCTGTTTTTCTGCACCATATCTCGTAGGTCAATAGAGAAGAATTTATCGAGTTGAGCTTTTGATTGGTCTTTTTTGTGAATTACATTATCTATTTTATAATTTGATAAGGCTGATTTCATATCGGCAACATCACGCGCTGGACCTTCCAGTTTTTGAAGGTTTTTGTAGTTTGAGTTTTCGATAAATACTACCCAGGTTGTTCCCATTGGGTTAGCGCCTGAAGTGTCTTCACGTATTAATTTATACCTTACTACACTTTGGTTTCCCACCATATCAGTAGCAGTAACGTTGAGTGTATCAGCAGTTCCAACGGACACCATAGCTTGAAAAGGAGGATTTAACATGTCTAAAGGAAAACTTGCTGAAGTACCATTTACAATAATTGACTTTATTTTATTTTCATCTTTGATGTTCCCTTCGAAATAAATATTCAGTTTGTTTTCTATGAAAAGTTCCCGTACTACTCCTAGATTATCCATAGATTCAAAAGGCCTTGTCATAGAAACTAATGGTCCATCAACTTCAATTTTGTTTAGATTTATTGTTGTTTTCGTGGTGTTTAGGTAGATATCTGTAATGCTAATGTCGAACTGATTTTTATTTTTTACCTGAATAGTTTGGGTAAATGTTGGATTTATTTCATCCTCTTTAACAGGAATAACTTTAGTATCAACAACAATAGATTTAATTGGACTTTGGTCTGTAACTAACGCTTCAATTGTTAATGTTTCAGCATCTTTTCTCACATCTATTTGGTTGTTTTTAGCATTCGGTTTCGTGAGTACAAATTGAGGTGCATTTTCTTCTTTATTGGCTTCGTAGTTTTTATCGCGTGCTAAGGAATACTGTTTAGCAAACTCTTTATCGTCTGGTTTTAAGGCTATGGCATTTTTATAATCTCTTACTGCATCGGCATATTTTGCCATTGCAAAGTAGCAAGCGGCGCGACCTGCAATGGTGCTGGCGTCTCGGTCGTTTAACAGAATTGCTTGATTAAAATCATTTAATGCTGCAGGGAATTGCCCTAGTTTTTTATTGATTAATCCACGCTGGTAAAAGGCTTCTGGATTTTTATCGTTTACACCAATCGATTGGTTAAAATCTAAAATAGCTTCTTGGAAATCGAGTTTTGCGATTTTAATTTTACCTCTTTGGATATACAATTCATAGTCGTTAGGGTCAATTTTTAAGGCTTCATTATAATTTGCAAGCGATAAATCATTTTTATATAGTTTTTGTTGCACCCTTGCCAATCCGACATAATATGGTTTTTGAATTTTAGGAATATCTTTTTTTGCTTTGTTTTCCTTTACTAGGGTCAATGCTTTTAAGTAATTAGTTTCGGCAAGCTCTGTATTACCAACACTATCTAAAGCAACAGCCATATAAAGATAAGAAATGTCGTCAGATTTATTAATGGCTAATGCTGTATTGCAGGTTTTAACAGCCCCATCAAAATCTTTAACAGCAATTTGAGATTGCGCTTTTTTATTTTGTGTTTCAATGGCTTTTGGTTCTAAAGCAAGCACACGGTCATAGGCAATAATTGCATCTTTATGATTACCTGCGGCAACGTTTGCTAATGCTAAATCTTGAAAAAGCTCTTCATTTTTTGGCATTCCTGTAGTTGCGGCGGTAAAATCGCGAATGGCGTCAGGATAGTTTTTAAGTAAATAATTGGTTCGGCCTCTCCAATGAAAAGCATTTGCATTGTCGGCCTCTAAACTTATAGCTGCATTTAAAGCTGTTAGCGCTTGTTCATATTGCCTAGCTTCTATAAATGCTTGCGCTTCTTTGATATGTTTTTTTGCTGATTGTGCAGTTAAAATTGAGTTACTTAAACAAAGCAAAACCACAATTAAAACTCTATTGAATAAACTTACCATAAATTAGATTTTAAATTACTCTAATCGAAAGTAATTAGTTTTATGACAAAATCAATATATTATTAATAAAATGTGTTAAATTGTAAAGTTTTGTAAGTTAGTCTTTTGAAAAAAAATACAGCGCCAATTTTCTTCTTTTTTTACTTTTATAGGTACTAACCCCTGTGCCTTAAAATGCGAAAGTATGATAGCTTCATCGGTTTCAAGAAAACCACTAAGGGCCAAAATTCCATTCGGGCTTAAGACTTTTATGTAAGCTTCCCCGTCGTTTACAAGGATATTTCGGTTAATATTGGCGAGGATAATATCGAAAGGACCATTAGGAATATCTGCTGCTACACCAACAAATGCTGACATTGTAACATTGTTTCTTTCGGCGTTTTCTATAGAATTTTCAATTGCCCAAGTTTCAATATCAATTCCAATTGCAGACTTGGCGCCTAATTTTGCAGCCAAAATTCCAAGAATACCCGTTCCACAACCCATATCTAACACATTTTTGTCTTGAACTTCTATTTCAAAAAGCACTTCACACATCATTCTTGTGGTGGCATGGTGACCTGTACCGAATGACATTTTGGGCTCAATGATTAATTCAATTCTATCATCTGTAATTGCTGGATGAAAAGGAGCCCTTATCACACATTTATTTCCAATTAGAATTGGGTCAAACTGAGCTTCCCAGGCTGCATTCCAATTTTGAGGGGCTATGGTTTTAATTTCATAATTCACTTCTTTTTCTTGTAAGGCGATGATGTTTTCAAAAGCAGTTTGGTTAAACAAATCGGCTTGCACATAAGCCAGGAAGCCATTTTCGTGGTCCATGAAGCTTTCAAATTCAATCTCGCTTAATTCTGCAATCAATATGTCTTTGAGTTGCCTTTGATTTCCTATTTGAAAATCTATTTCAATATAAGTTGCGCTCAAAACGATTTGGCAATTGTAATAAAATCTTGTGCTTTTAAGGAAGCGCCTCCAATCAATCCCCCATCAATATCTGCTTGCGAAAAAAGTACACTTGCATTACTTGCATTGCAGCTTCCTCCGTATAAAATTGAAATGTTATTTGCAGCTTCTTCTCCAAAAATGTCAGTAAGCAACTTACGAATAAAATAATGCGCTTCTTGCGCCTGCTCAGGACTTGCAGTTAAACCTGTGCCAATTGCCCAAACGGGTTCGTAGGCAATTACTAATTGTGGCAAATAATCTAAAGACATTTCACCGATTCCTAGTAGAATTTGAGCAGATAGAATTTCTTCCAATTTGCCTGCGTTTCTTTGTTCTAATGTTTCTCCGCAACAAAGAATCACATTCAACTGCTGCGATAATCCTGCAATTAGTTTCTGGTGAATTACTTCATTAGTTTCTCCATATAAGCTGCGGCGCTCGCTGTGACCGATTATGGCATAAGTTGCTCCGGCTTCTTTTACCATTGCAACAGAAGTTTCTCCTGTAAATGCACCTTTTTCCTGGTGAGAAATATTTTGAGCCCCGATTTTTATAGATGCGTTATTCAAATTATCAGAAACTGCTGTTAACCACGTAAATGGTGGACAAACAACCATTTCGCAGGTGATTTCATCTGAGAATAATAGTTTCAATTCGTTCGTCAAGTTTATAGCTTCCATTAAAGTGGTGTTCATTTTCCAGTTGCCAGCTACAATTTTCTTTCTCATTTGTTTGATTTTAGAGCGGCAAATATATTTAAGTTATTCAAAGTGGCATTCAATTGTGTTTGTGAATGTGGTAATGTTTGTTTTTAAGATAAAGGGAATTGTGCTTTGGGCAATAGAAATAAAGATATAGAATTTGTTATTTACAGTATAGTAAATTTCTTGCTTTTGATTAACTATTGGGTTAAAACCTCTGTTCGGGAGGTAATATTATAAACCATGGCTATATATGGCAATGACAATTTATTAATTATTAATTGTCCGCTTTCATTATTCATTATTCATTATTCATTTTTCATTATCCATTATTTTTATTTCCACCATTTCTATTGGTTCTGATGCTTCATTTTGTTGTGAGAATGAAACCCAGGAGAGCAACCAGCCGTCGTAAATCATCATTTTTCCGGTTATAAACCCTTGTTTAATTTGGTCGAAAACCCAATCTATATAAATGCGAAGTTGTTCTTTAGAAAATACCTCATTATTTTCTACTAAATCAAATTCCATTTGTTCCATCCATTTTTCCTTGTTTTCTAAAAGGAATTTTTGTTTTTTAATTATAATTTTAATGCCTTCTGCCTGTATTAAATTGCATGAAAATAATAAGAATAATAGCCAAACAATAGTTTTCATTTTTTTATCATTTAATTCAACCAAAAATAAAAAGGGAATAAAAGTGTTTTACATATTTTCATTTTCATGTTATAAACAGGAAGGTTGATAAGTAATTTTTTACAATTGTTTTTGGAAATAATATTCTTCTATTTGCAGTTGAATTGACTGCTAATTTCTGCTCAACATGAAAATTTTATTTATAGATACTGCTCATCCTTTTTTATGGAATTCATTAATGGAACGTGGTTATGATTGCGTGTATGATGAAAATTTTAGTTCCAGTAATTTTGAAACGTACATAGCAGATACTGAAGGAATTGTGATAAGAAGTAAAATAAAACTTACTGCTGCAGTTTTAGCCAAAGCATCAAAGCTTAAATTCATAGCTCGAGTTGGCGCTGGAATGGAAAATATAGATTTTGAGTTTGCTCAGAAAATGGGAATTACCTGTTTCAATGCTCCCGAAGGAAATAGAAATGCAGTGGCCGAACAAGCGCTGGGAATGCTTCTTTCTTTATTTAACAACCTAAACAAAGCCGATCATGAAGTGCGCAATGGCATTTGGTTACGCGAAGAAAATAGGGGAGAAGAGCTTTGCGGAAAAGCGGTTGCCTTGATGGGTTACGGAAATACAGGTAGCACTTTTGCTAAAAGATTGCGTGGATTTGATATTAAGTTGTTGGTGCATGATCCATTTTTAAAGGATTTTGGTGATGACTTTGTTTTAGAAAGCAGCATGGATGCAATATTTGAAAAAGCTGACGTTGTTAGCTTGCATGTTCCTTTAACGGAAGAAACGATGTTTATGGTAAACAAACAGTTCATTCAAAAATTTAAAAAACCGATTTACATTATTAATACATCACGCGGGAAATGCTTGAATACACAAGATTTGGTGGATGCAATGAAAATTGGAAAAGTAAAAGGCGCTTGTTTGGATGTGTTGGAATATGAAGGTGTTTCTTTTGAAAAGATGGAAGTAAATTCTCCTGCTTTTCAGTACCTGATTGAACAGGAGAATGTAATCTTAACGCCACATATTGCAGGTTGGACGCATCAATCGAATTTGAAAATGGCTGAAATTCTAGTAGAGAAAATAACACAAAATTTTCCTGTATGAGGAGGGTGTTTCTGTGGTTGTTTGTAGTTGGAAGTGTGTTAATTGCTTGCAAAACTACTGATAAACCAAACGCAGGTTTTAAGCATTTAAGCAAAGACCATCATTTGATTGCAATTTTGCCCGTAGAATTTGTAATGGATGGAAAACAACCAAAACGACTGGGCAAAGAACAAATTGAAAAATTACAAAATGCTCAGGGTTTGGCCTTGCAACAGATGCTGCAAATGGCGATTGTAAATAGAATTCAGTTGCGAAAGAAACCTAAAATTGGGGTGATTGATTTGGAAAATGTAAACAAAAAAATTACTGAGAATGGCATTCCAATATCGGCTGTGTCTCCTGCTGATGCCGGTAAAATTGCTAAAATGGTGAACGCAGACGCAGTTGTTACCATGAAAATAACTTCAACAAGATACATGTCTAATTTAGCTTCTTACGGAATTGATGTAGGAACGGATATTTTGGAAGTGCTCAAGAAATTTTACGGTTTGAAGAACTTGCTGAATGTGCCAATTATAAACAATGTGGAGATTCCTGATGATGAAAACCAGCATTTGAACAGGACGAATCAAATTACGGTTTCTATAAAAATAATTCAAGCAAAAGATGGAACGGTGATTTGGAATGAGCTTCTGAATTTCGACACCAATTGGGACCATTCTTATGAGGATGAAATTAGAAATGCAGTTGAAAAGACGGTTTTGCAGTTTCCGTATAGGTAAATTTTTAAAGTTAGAAGCAATTGCAATTTGTATGAACACAATGTTTACATACATTTGAGGATGCTTAATTTGCTAGATATAAAAAATATTCTACTTTCTCACAAGCAAAGACTTAGTTCAAAATACGGGCTGAGTAACTTGGCTATTTTTGGATCTTATGCTAGAAATCAGCAAACTGAAGAAAGTGATTTAGATATTTTAGTTGAGTTTAACAGACCTATTGGATTAGAATTTATTGATCTAGCAGATGAACTTGAGCAAATTTTAAAACTGAAAGTTGACTTAGTTTCCAAAAAAGGACTGAAGGATCACCACTTAAAATCAATAGAAAAAGAGCTTGAATATGTCTAAAAGAGAATTTCTTAATCAACAATCAATACTTTATCAGCCTTTAGAACTTTATTTTCTTGTATTATTTTGTAAAAGTAAATTCCTGCTGGGAGGTTACTTCTGTTTATGTAAAACTCATTATGGTTAATGTTGTTGAACTGTAGCACTTGTTGTCCCAATGCATTGTATAAAGCAAAGCTGGCTTGTTTAAACCCGTTTTTGTGGCGAAAAGTAGTTGAAGATGAAAATGGATTAGGAGCTACCTGAATGTTTGAAAAAGTTTGATTTGTTTGAATGGAAGTGGATAAGTCTGAACCAATATATCTGGCAAGGGCAATGCTGTTTTGAACTTCGTAACTACTTCCTGCAACAACAATTTTATTGTCGGGCTGAATGGCTACAGCAAAGGCCTGGTCGTTGCCAGAACCTCCGAAATCTGTTGTTACGATTCCATTTGTGCCAAAATTACTGTCGATATTTCCATCGTTGTTATACCGTGCAACTGCAAAATTTAAATCAATACCAACGTTTCTGTAGCCAACTACTACAATTTTGCCATTAGATTGCAGGGCAATGCCTGTTGGATTGGCAAAGTCTGTAGAAGTACCAAAATCTGTAACCACGATGCCAGCTGTTCCAAAACTATTATCTAGAATTCCAGAAGTATCGTAGCGAGTTACGACAAAATCATAAAATGTATTGTTGGTTTGACCAGCTACTAATATTTTTCCATCGTTTTGAATTGTTAAAGCGTTGGCATATTCATTAAAAGTTCCAACAATTGGATGCGAAACAAGTCCATCTCCATTACTACCAAACGAGTTTAAATCGGGATTACCTTCTGCGGTATATCTTAATAGTATAAAATCTGCATTGGAACTATTGCTTACATTTTTGAATCCTGCAACAATTATTCTCCCGTCATTTTGCAAGGCTATTGCATTTCCTAAATCATTATTAGCAACTGAAACGGGGCGCACAACAATTCCATCTGCATCGAAAGTATTATCTAAACTGCCATTGGTATTAAAACGCAGTAACATAAAGTCAAAGTTGTTTACGATATATAATCCACCAGTTACCAAGATTTTACCATCTGTTTGAATAGCAATAGCATTAACATATTGATTATAAAGGTTGTTAATGTTGTTTATTGCGATTCCATCTGAATCGAATGTATTGTCTAAGCTTCCATCGGAATTGTACCGCACAATAGCTGTTCCATCTACACCTCCAGTAAAAGTATTGCCTGCAACCACAATTTTTCCATCAGCTTGAATGGCAAGACATGTGGCTTTATCATCTTGAATTCCAATGGCAGTGGTAACAATTCCTCCAGTTCCAAAACTATTGTCTAAACTGCCATTGGTGTTATACCTTACTACTGCAAAATCATAATTTACATCGTTGAAAGATTTTCCCGCAACTACGATTTTACCATCGCTTTGAATTTTTATGGCCCTTGCTTCATCGTCGAAAGTGCCGATGCTGGTAGCAACTTTTCCGTCTGAATCGAAAGTTAAGTCTAAAGAACCTTCCTGAGCATAGATTAAATTAGCATTGATGAAGATTAACAGGATTGTAGCGAAAATGATTGATAGTATTTTCATTTTTTTATATAGTAAGAATTCAATTTGTTAGATATCAAAGATAATGAAGTGTTGTACAAGCAATAATTTAACATGTGATTTTTTTCACAATTTTAAATATATGGCACTAAAAATTCGGAATAATTTGGCTCTGAGTCACTGAGATTCTTGAAATATCGACTCAAATTGCATGTAAATAAATGTACAAGTAACATAAAAATAATATTATCAAATGGAGGAACTTACATAGCTTTATTCCTCAAAAAAACTAAAACTATGACAACTACAGAAAATTTAACAACAACAGAAATTGCTAACAGATTGGTTGAATTGTGTAAAACAGGACAAAATCATTTAGCCTACCAAGAGCTATTTGCAGAAGATGCCATTGCAATTGAACCTGATTCAGCTCCTGTTAAACAAACTCAAGGTTTATCCAATTTATTGGCTAAAATGGATGTGTTTAGGGGAATGATAAAAGAATTTCATGGTTCTGGAGTATCTGAGCCTTTGGTTGCTGGTAACTTTTTTACTTTAACCATGTGGATGGATACAACAATGCAAGATGATAGCAGAAGTAAAATGGAAGAAGTTTGTGTTTATGAAGTGCAAGATGGTAAAATTGTAAAAGAGATTTTCTTTTTCTAGTCAAAACACATCCAATTTTTAGTAAAGCCGGTTTTTTGCCGGCTTTTTTATTGTTATTAACATTAATTCTTGCGTTTAAAATTTATAATATTGCCATTGCAACAGTTTTGCTTGCATAACGTTAATACTCTAAAAATTTGTTCTCTATGAATTGGTTCGAAACCGTCTTTGAAATGCTCAAATACATGATTCCTGTTGTGGTTGTATTTGGTTTTATCTATTTTATTTTGAATAACTACTTGGAAGAAAACTTTAAACTACGCTCGCTCGATTTAAAACTTACCAATCAATCTGCCATTACGCCTATACGTTTGCAGGCTTATGAGCGGATTGTGGTGTATTTGGAGCGAATTACGCCAAGTAATATGATAATGCGTGTGCACAAAACAGGAATGAGTGCGCGCTTGCTGCATGCTGAACTTGTAAAGAGCATAAGAAGCGAGTTTGACCACAATACTGCGCAGCAAATTTATATGAGCAATGCCGCTTGGGAATTGGTTAAAAGTGCCAAAGAAGAAATTATAAAAGTAGTAAATGCCTCGGCTCACAAAGTGGGCGAAAATGCTGATGGAGTGGAATTGGCAAAAGTACTCTTAGAAGTTACTATGAATGTAGATAAATTACCTACACAAATAGCCATGGAATACGTTAAAAAAGAAATAAGACAGAGTTTTTAATTGCTGTTGCGTTTTTAGATTTTACACCTAAATTGCCTTCCTCAAATTTAAAAAATGAAGAAGGCTTTTTTTATGCTTACTACCCTTGTTGGACTTGCTTATGCTGACGATTCTGTGGCTCAGAAATCACAATATCCGGCTACTAAAAAAGTAGAACAAACTGATAATTACCATGGAACTGCTGTGCAGGATCCTTACCGTTGGCTCGAAAATGACACCTCTTCCGAAACTAAAGCTTGGGTAAAAGAGCAAAATAAAGTTACGCAAGCCTATTTAGAAAAAATTCCATATCGCACTGCTTTCAAAAAAAGATTAGAAGAGTTGGCTAATTATCCAAAGTATTCTTCTCCGTTTCGTGCGGGTGAATATTACTTTTTTAGCAAAAATGATGGACTGCAAAATCAAAGTGTGTACTATGTTCAGAAAGGATTGAACGGAACTCCTGAAGTATTTCTAGACCCGAACAAAATGTCTGAAAAAGGAACTGTTTCGGTTGGTTTTGCAGGTATTTCTCATGATAAAAAATACATTGCCTATAATGTTAGCAGCGCAGGAAGCGACTGGTCTGAAATGCACATTAAGGAAGTTGCAACTGGCAAAGAATTACCAGATGTGTTGAAATTTGTGAAGTTCTCTGGCGCCAGTTTCAATAAGCATGGACTGTATTATTCCCGCTACCCAGAACCTAAAAAAGGAACAGAACTTTCTGCTCAAAATCAATATCATTCAGTTTATTTTCACACGCTAGGCCAGCCTCAAGATCAAGATATTCTTGTTTATGAAGATATGGAAAACCCTTTGCGTTACCATAGCGCTGGTGTTACAGAAGATTTACATTTTTTATCACTGAGCAAAAGCCAGGGAACAGATGGAAACGAAACTTGGGTAATGGATTTGACAAAAGCCGAAAAAGTGTTTAAGCCAATTTCGAAAGGTTTTGAAACTACCAGTTCTGTAGTTGACAATGAAGGTGGTATGATTTTACTTTATACCAATGCTGATGCGCCGAATTACAAATTAGTTTTAGTAGACCCTAACAATCCTGGGCGTGAAAATTGGAAAACCATTATCCCCGAAAAAGGAGAATTGTTGCAAGGCGTTTCAACCGCAGGCGATTATTTAATTGCTACTTACCTTAAAAATGTAAGCACCAAAGTGTATCAACTGAAACGCGATGGCAGCATGGTGCGCGAGATTGTGCTTCCAAGTTTGGGAAATGCCAGTGGTTTTGATGGGTACAGAGAAGACAAAGAAGTATTTTATTCATTTACCTCTTTTACCTACCCACCTTCTATCTTTAAATACAACCTCGAAAGTGGTGTATCTGAGGTTTTTAGAAAATCTGAAGTGAAGTTTAATCCTGATGATTTTGTTGTAAAACAAGAGTTTATTCCAAGCAAGGATGGAACTAAGGTTCCTGTTTTTATAGTGCACAAAAAAGGCTTGCAATTAGATGGCAAACGCCCAACATTATTGTATGCTTATGGAGGATTTAACATTAACCTGGAAGCTGGTTTTTCTGCATTAAGAGTGGCACTTTTAGAAAATGATGCGGTTTACGTACAAGCCAATCTTCGTGGTGGTGGAGAGTTTGGCGAAACATGGCACCGTGCAGGAATGAAAGAGAAAAAACAAAACGTGTTCGACGATTTTATTGCCTGTGCGGAGTGGTTGCAAGCAAATAATTACACTTCTAAAGAACATTTGGCCATTCAAGGTGGCTCAAATGGAGGTTTGTTGATTGGTGCAGTGATGACACAAAGACCAGATTTGTTTAAAGTATGTTTTCCGGCTGTTGGTGTGTTAGATATGCTTCGTTTCCAGAAGTTTACAGTTGGCTGGGGCTGGGTAGATGAGTACGGCTCTAGCGACAATGCTACAGATTTTCCTTATTTGTACAAATATTCGCCCTTGCACAATGTGAAACCAGCAGCTTATCCTGCAACCATGGTGCTTACAGCCGATCACGACGACAGAGTGGTTCCAGCACATTCTTTCAAATTTATAAGTACTTTGCAAGCGGCACAACAAGGAGAAAATCCTGTGTTGATTCGCATAGAAACAGATGCAGGCCACGGAGCAGGAACAGCTTTGAGCAAAGCCATTGTGCAGGCTGCCGATGTATATTCATTTTTATTTTTCAGCACCAAATCACCAGTAAAATATTAATTATGGAAGAAGAACTAACCGAACACGATTTTTTTACCGTAGCTGAAGTGTATCAGCTTACTGAGTTGGTAAATGAAACTTTAAGAGACGTTATTTATCATTATTGGGTTAACAAAGCTGAGGAGCATACTTTTGAAGTGCTTGACTATATTGAGCTTCGATGCGAAAGTAGCAAAAATATTATGCTAACAGCTGGCTTAGAATCTGATGGAATTAAAATAGTAGACATCAACATTCAAGACGAAAAGAAACGCTTAGAAGAAGAATTCAAAGGGCTTGTAACCATTGTTTCGAAAAGCGCGGCAAAGCACCAGCACTGGGCCGATTGTTTGGGTAAAGCCATAACACCTTCATTTGTAAAACACGATGGCCGCGCACTCAACGATTCGTTTGTGTTGAAATTCGAAGGCGCCCACGACATAGAAATTTACTTAGGCCTCGAAGGCATGGAAGTGGAATATTTCGAAGAAGATTAAATCTGTTTTTTGGGGGGCGGCCAGGCTTTCCGCCATACTCCACTTAAATGGAAAGAGAATTAAGGGAAGAAGATGAATTACTTCTTCCTCGCCTTATAAATCATATATCCAATTCCACCTAAAACTAAATATGGAATAGACATGAGGTATAAAATTCCCTTGTTTAATCCCTTGCCAACGGTTTTGTCTTCACCATCAATATTAGATTCAACAGATTGGCGACACATGGCGCACTGCGCAACTGCAGGGGAAAATGAACAACTTAATAAAATGGAAAGACAAACTATTTTAATGGTTTTCATAATTCAATTATTAAGATGGGTAATAAGGTGCAATCATCAAATATACAATTACACCAGTAGAAGTTACATACAACCAAATGGGCAATGTTATTCTTGCAATTTTTTTGTGCTGAACAAATTTTTCTGATAATGCCCTCACATAGGAGATAAGTACCAATGGAACGATAGCAATTGCCAAAAGAATATGAGACAGTAACAAGAAGTAATAAAGTGGTCTAATGCCTCCTTCTCCGCCAAATTTTGTTGGTTCTGTTGCCGCATGAAACGTTACGTAAGACAACAAAAACAAAACAGACAGAACAATGGCTAAAGTCATAAATTTTCTATGAAGCTCAATGTTCTTGTTTTTAATAGCCCATAAAGCAGCTAACAAAACAAAAAAAGTGCTTCCGTTAATAATTGCATTAAACAGCGGTAATAGGTAATAATTAAAATCGCCTAATATTTCCATTTTTGGGGCAACAGCCAAAATGGTAACTACCACAGGAATAGCAATAGCAGCAGCAATTATATAGGGCACAAATTTTTTATCCTTATTACTTTCAATTTTAGTTTCCATTTTATCTCACGGGATTCATATTTTCTTTTCTTGCACTATTGTATTGAGCCACCAATACTTTAGCTTCGTCAATTAGACGTTTAACATCTTTATAGCTTGTACCTTCGTAAATACCGCGCACGCGCTTTTCTTTGTCTATTAGCAACATGATATCGCTGTGTAAAAATCCTCCATCAGCTTTTGCGTCTTCCATGGCATTTACCATAAAACCTTTATAGGCTAAATCGTAGATGCTGTCTCTGTTTCCAGTTAAAAAATACCAGCGATTTTTTTCTGCTTTTATCAAATTCGAAAACTCTTTCAATTTTTGGGGTGTATCGTTATCAGGATCTACCGTAAATGAAACAAGTTTAAAGTCATTAAGTTTTTTAAAATCGTCGGTATCTTGAATTTTTTTCATCAAGGTCTGCATTTTCGGGCAGATAGTAGGGCAAGAGGTAAAAAAGAAATTGGCAACATAGATTTTATTGTTCAAATCTTTGTCGCCAAAAGGCTTTCCATCTTGGTCAATTAAAGAAAAAGCAGGAATTGTGTGGTAAATGGTGTCTTTGCCGTTGGCAGCTAAAGATTTTGGTCCGAAATATTGAAGTTTTTTAATGTTATGTTTACCTGTAGTTAGCACCAAATAAGCCAAAGAAGGAACAAGCAGGATTAAAATTAATATTAGGGACTTTCTCACATTTCAATTTCTATTTCAACAAATCTTGCACGTATTGAAGTATGTATTCACCTTCGAATAAACAAATGAAAATTAAATAAACAAGTAATACTATAGGCAGTAAAATGGTAGTTCTTAGGTTTTTGCGCTCATCACCCAAGTGCATAAACACAATAACAATATAACCTGCTTTAATCAATGTTAAAACAATATACATCATTTTAATCATTTGCCAAGTGCTTGATTCTGCACCAACATGTGTTTTAGAATACAAGATTCCAATTACAACTTCAAAAATTGTGATAGCAGATAACAACAACGTTACCATTACAATTTTGCGACGAACTTTTTTGGTTTGTTCTGGAGTGCGCGCATGAGGTGCGCTATAGTACAATGATTGATCTAGTTCCTGTTCCATGAGCTATTGCTATTTTGGTTGAAAATTAAAGTAAATAGAAGAATGTGAAAACGAAAACCCAAACAAGGTCTACAAAGTGCCAGTATAATCCAACTTTTTCGACCATTTCGTAGTGACCTCTTCTTTCTAAAGTTCCGTCTAAGGCTTGTAACCAAATTATAAAGTTAATTACTACTCCTGAAAAAACGTGAAAACCATGGAATCCAGTGATAAAGAAAAAGAAGTTGGCAAAAAGGGTGTGCCCATATTCATTATACTGAAGGTTTGCTCCAGTAACTTCTTTTGATACTACAACACCATCAACCAAAACATCTTTTATAACTCCTGTTTCGTTTCCTACAATGAAAGTATACCACTCCCAAGCTTGAGAACCAACGAAGATTAATCCACCAATAATTGTTAAACCTAACCAGAAAACAACACCTTTTTTATCATTTGTATGTCCTGCATCTACAGCTAAAACCATTGTTACGCTAGATATGATGAGGATAAACGTCATCAAACCAACATATAATAATGGTAAATGAGCATGTGTAAAAGGAAAATGGTAAAAAACACTTTCTACAACTGGCCAAGAAGCATGGTGAACAAATCGCGCATAGCCTAAGGAAACAAGTAGTGTAGAAAAAGAAAAGGCATCTGATAGAAGGAAAAACCACATCATGAGTTTTCCATAGCTTGCGCCAAATGGAGAAGTGCCTCCTCCCCAAAGTTCTTTTGTTGTTAAAGGTGCGTTTACAGTTGCTTGATGTGCCATAAAAGAAGGTTCAAAATCGGATGCAAGTTTACTTTAAAATTTTTATTGGTAAAAGTCCGAAATGAATTGTTTTACTTTTTCTTTTAAAAAAATGTTGTCAATAAATATTTTTATCTGTTAAAGTACAGAAAAACAAATAGATAAATCCACAAAGCGTCTAAGAAATGCCAGTACAATGCTGAATTCTTCACCCCACCGTAACTATTGGCATTATACACATTTTTCATTGATTTAGAGTAGATTACGCCTAAATAAATGAGACCTGACACAATATGTATTAAATGCATTCCTGATAACAAATAGATAAAACTACCTCCAGGATTAGCAGTTTTGCCCGCAAAAAATATTCCCGCACTCAATAATTCTCTCCATCCTAAAAATTGTGTAACACCAAATGCCAATCCTAATGTAATTGTAACTAAAAGAGCGATTTTTAGATTTGAATAATTATTGGTTTTTACAGAAATAAGCGCCCAGTTCATTGTTGCGCTTGAAATCAATATTACTCCTGTACTAATCCAAAACATGAACGGTAATTCGAATTTTATCCACCTGCCATCTCCTTGAGCAACAATGTAAGCTGAGGTTAGTCCGGCAAAAAGCATTAAAATACTGAATATGCCGATGTAAAGCATGTTTTTGTTTACTACTTCTTTCTTTATCTGTGACTCAGAAATTGTACTTGAAAGCTTTTCCATAATTAATTTAAAGGGTATCGAATAAGAGTGCCAACTGCACAATAGGTAAATAAATGAATGAAGCGTATAAAAGTTTACGCGCATCAGCAATTTCTAAGCTGTTGTGAAGTTTTATTGCCCTAAACATGAAGTAAATGCCACATAAAGTGGTAATTACTGCCGAAACGATTCCTGTCATGTTAAACATATATGGCAAAAGTCCTATGGGAATAATACCTGCAGTGTAAACCATAATCTGCAAAGCGGAAGTTTTCGAACGCCCATCAGCAGCGGGTAACATAAAAAATCCTGCTTTTTTATAATCTTCATCCATCATCCAGGCCAGAGCCCAAAAATGAGGAAACTGCCAAATAAATTGGATGGCAAATAGTATCAATGCCTGCAAACTCATTTCTCCGGTTAATGCCACCCATCCTAACATAGGAGGAATTGCTCCAGGAAATGCTCCAACAAATACTGCAAATGGAGATACCCTTTTAAGCGGTGTATAAATGGCAACATATGACAACAAGGCTGAAAGGCCAAGTATGCCGCTTAAGGGATTTAAAAAATACCACAAAAGAAATACTCCAAGTATACCTGCAGAAACCGAAAAAATTATGGCTTCCATATTCGTCAATCGCTCTTGAGGCATTGGCCTGTTTTCAGTGCGGCTCATTAACTTATCTAAATCTTTTTCGATTATTTGATTGATTGCATTTGACGAACCTGTAACCAAAAAACCTCCAAAGGTGAGAATGATAACTGATGTCCAATTTATAGGCTGGTCGAAATAAAAATGAGCCATGATATAAGCCGTAACAGCACTAAAAACTACTAACCAAGAAAGCCTTAGTTTCAATAGCAAGGTGAAATCTTTCATTTTTGAATGAGATTTCAGCATTTCGGGTGCAGTTTCAGTAGTTTGTAATGTGGACACAGTATGCTTTTAAAGCGGCGCGAAATTAGCCAAAACGCGACTAATTATAATGCTGTAAATTAAAAATTGTTTAAAAATCGTAATACCTGTTTGGTAGAGTGGTTTTAAATGAAAAGGAAATCCAATTAGTTGTTTTATTGATGAACAAATTGCTTTGGGTCCTTCGAGAAAAACTCAATTCTAAACGCATATTAGTTCTAGTATTGATAAGGTATGATGTAGTTAAATCGGTAAACAACACATTATTTTTGACTCCTTGCAAAATGGTATTTCCGTAAATGTTAGGAACCTGAGTTGGCCCTTGACCAATTTCAGCTGTTCCGCGGAAAATGTTTTGCCCATAATTACTATTGGCAGTATCGGCACCATATTGCGCGTACAATATCTTTGCTTCTATGCCAATTCTGCGGTAACGATATCTTAAGAACTGCACGTTTTCGATAAAGTTCGCGCCGAGCGGATGCGCCAGCGGTTGAGCAAAATGCGTATAACTTTGTTCTCCAGTAAAATGTCCGTAGGTATATGGTCTTACATAATTAATTTCGTTTTGGTACACCAAATTCTTGATTCCAAACAAGTTAAACCATTTTGTACCTATTTGAAAACCTTGTTTATTGGCCCACCAGCCGCTTCCTGCCTTCACTTCATTTAATGAAAATTCATCAATCAACAACTGAACATATAACTGGTATTTTTTCAAAATCATGGCTTTGAAGTTGATGCCAATTATCACATTATCAGGCGAACCTCTCGAAAATTCTACCGGTCTGTAAAAGATTATTGGGTTCAAATAATTCACATCAAAACCTCTTCTTTTTCCAGTAGAATCGCCACCTTGCCAAATAATGGTTTCGAACAAACCTACATTTAACCATTTAGTGGCATTATAGCTCAAATGATGCATGGTGCTAAACTTCTGCAAATACCCACCAATTCCACTATTAGAAGCATTTCCAACATTCTGATACGATGAGAAAATATTGGTGTACCTAATTTTCCAAAATGTGGTACTAATCTTAAAGTACGGATTGTTGAAAGCATTGTCCGATAAAAACAAAGACCGGTAACCATCGCCAATAAACTGCTTATCGTTTCCAAATTGAAAATTAAAATACTTTGAAGGGCTGTAGGAAAAATAGCCTGCTGCCATCGCATAATCCCACGCATTGGTTCCAAACGGTTTTACGCGACCTTGTCCGGGAACAACGTTATTTTTCAAAATAAAACTGTCTACATAATTTACAAATCGCCCTTGATTTTCCCAAAAGCTGGTATAGAAAGATACTTTTTTCCCGATGTTTCCAAACACCTGAATACCTCTTGCATTTAAATAAGTAGTGTTTCCAGTTAATTGGTCTTTCCCAATGTCTAATGAAAAAAGTGGATCAATGTATAATTGGTAATCGTTTGAATCAAGTTTTAAGAAGTTTTCAGAAAAGAGCTTTCTGCCTACCCATCTTTTATTGAACTTATTGTCTTTTAGTTTTACACCTGCGGCTGTATCTGGGTTAATTGCCCTTTTCACATCCGCCATTCTGTAAGGCTTTACAGTTGTATGCTGGTTATTACCTTTTTCCTGCATTGCTCGGTCAATCAAATCGTACTGAAACCTATCCATTGTGAGGTTGTATTGTTGTGCTCCAAGTCTTAAACAGTGAAGCAAACAAATTCCAACAATGATTTTTAGATTTTTCATAATACCTTATTTAAATGTCTTACCACTTTTACTTTTCTCCAAACAACAAATGTAAATGTCATTAAAATGATTGAAATGAGCAATATTCCAAGTATAGGTTTGATTTCTAAAAAGGTAAACGAATAATAAACAACAACAGTAAAAAGAGATAAAACGGTAAGAATAATTGTTGCCATTAAATGCGAATTTCCTAGTTCAATTAATAAATGGTGTAAATGGTTTTTATCTCCCTTAAATGGATTTTTTCTGTAAAATATTCTAATAACGAAAACCCTGAACATATCGAAAAGTGGCAAACTTGTAGCGCAAATGAATAAGAGTAAAGGTTCTGCAAAATCGAATTTATTCACTCCCGAAAGTTGAGTAACTGCAAATGCTAAACAAAATCCTAATGGCAAGGACCCTCCATCGCCCATAAAAACTTTGGGTTTCATGATGTTGAAGAACAAGAATGCCAGCAATGCTCCTGCAAACGAAAAACAAATAATGTTGGAAAAAGAATTACTCAAATATGCAGCAACTATAAGCGAAAAGAAGCCAATACTTCCTGCCAAACCGTTAATTCCATCTATAAGGTTGAATGCATTTACCAGCCAAAAGCTAAATATGAATGTTACAGGAAATTCTATCCATTGGTAACTTTCAGAAACAAGTCCAAGTTCGAATAATGGTATTTGATAAGTAGATGTTAAAAATAGAATCGGAATCAATTCTCCCAACAATTTGAAAATGGGAGGAATGGGTTGAAAATCGTCCCAAACGCCTACCAGGAAAACAATCCAAAGTCCTAATAGAAAGAGTTTTAAATGACTAAAATCTGCATCATTCATCAATAAAAATAGCGATGAAATTACGGCAGCCACGATTCCAACTCCACCTAACCGCGGAACTTCTGTGGTGTGAATTTTTCGTTCGTTTAATGGGTCGAACCAGCCTTTTCTATTGGCAAAAAGAATTACCAAAGGTGTGATAATGAGGCAAATAAAGAATGATACGAAAAAAGGATACATCTTGCTACAGAGCGCGAAACTACTACTTTTTACGTTCAGCCCGATACCAGTTTATCATTTGTTGCATTCCATGTTCAATACTGTAAGGAGCTTTGAATCCCCAAGTCTTTATTAATTCAGCATTGTGGAAAGTTTGGGTGGAGAGTTTTTTTACACGTTTTGATGAAATAGGCAAGTTCTTTTTAGTAAGCCAAATGAGCCAATCGAAAGGCATTGCTAAAATTAATATAAACCACATGGGCAGAGTTATTGGAATTTTTTTACCCAACATTTTTGCTTGCATAGCCGCAATGGTTTTGCTGTTGAGCTGCGGCCCATCCACATAATTGAAAAGTAATTTCCCCGATTTATTTAATTCAAAGGCGTATAAACTTGCCGCAACAATATTTTCAACATACGCCAACGACTTAATATTTTCGCCTTTACCTACTTGAATGTAAACGCCAGAATCTATTGCTTTTATTAAGGTGAGGACATTTGCTAAGTTGTTTGCCCCAAAAACTACAGTAGAGCGCACTATGATTAGTTTATTTTCAGGAGATGCTTCTTGCCAGTTGGTAAATAATTGCTCGGCTTCTAATTTCGAAAACCCATAAGGATTTGTAGGAGCAGGAACCGTTGTTTCATTCGTTGGACCTGGATTTCCCTTGTTTCCATATACTGCAACAGACGAAAAATTGATAATAGATTTTATGTTTAATTGCTTTGCTGCCTCAATTATCACTTTTGCGCCATTCACATTGGTATCGAAATATGCAGCATCAGGAATTCCAAAATCGTGGTGCATTGCAGCTAAATGAATAATGGTATCGCAACCTTCCATTGCAGGTAAAACGGCATTCAGATTTCTAATGTCGCCTTTGAAATAAGTTGCATGAGATTTAAATTTTGGAGGAATAACATCTAAAATATTTATTTCACATTGAGGCAATGCTGCAATAAAATGACTTGCAATAAATCCTGAACCACCTGTGATACAAATTTTTTTCATCGGGGCGCGAAGGTAAACATTCTGTTATTCATAGTTTGTAAAGCTAAAATATTAGTTTTGAGCCGATGAAATTGATTCCTGCGGATTTAGTAAAAAAAGGCTTGCTGCTTTTGGCATTTGTGCAGTTATTTCTTGTCTGGAGCATCAACAAAAGCACCTTCGATACGGGAGATTCTATTATGCATTATCTTTTTGCTCATTATGCATTTCATCATCCTGAAAACTATTTAGACCATTGGGCAAAACCACTATTTACACTTTTATCAAGCCCATTTGCTTATTTTGGATGGGAAGGAATGCGGGTTTTTAATCTTTTAGTTACTTTATTCACTGCTATTGTAACCATTCTAATTTGCAGAAAACTTGAAATAAATGTGCTGTTAACAACTATAATATTTCTTTCAGCACCTTATACTTTATTAATTACATCTAGTGGTTTAACTGAACCATTGTTTGCGCTATTTCTGGTAATTGCATTTTATTTACAAATAAGTAAACAACCAAATCTCGCAGCTTTTGTAGTTTCTTTGCTGCCATTTCTAAGGTCAGAAGGACAAATAATTCTTATCTGTTGGTTAATATATTCAATTTATTTTAAAGAATATAAATCCGTATTATTTCTGTTTTCAGGATTTATTATTTATGCCATTATAGGATATTTCTTAGTATATCATGATTTACTTTGGTACTTCCACCAAAACCCTTATAACGTTGATAAATTCAAATACGGTCATGGAAATTGGGGACATTTTTTAATGAATTTAATTGAAGTAATTGGTGTGTATGCTTATGTTATAATATTTCCTGCAATTATTGGAATTATTTATTTTTCATTTAGAAATGCAACAATATTGTTTACTGTTAAAAATCGAGAAATAATATTGCTTTTTTCTTGTTTAATTTCATTTATTTTATTTCACGAATACGCTTGGGCAACAGGCTCTTTCGGTTCTTTTGGCTTATTACGTGTTTTAGTTTGTGTATTACCATTATTATGCATAGCCATTGGAATTGGAATTAAATTTTTTCCACTGCGATTTCAGAATAAATCAAATAAAATAATAATTATTTTAATTTCAATTTTAATCATGATAACCCCTTGGATTGGAACTAAATATTCTATTCGTAAAGAGAAACATTTACAAAATTCCCCAAAAGATATCGCTTTGCAAAATGTTTGTAAAAAATATCAAAATTTATATACCAATAAACTTTATTTCGAATCACCAATTGCAGTGCTTGCTTTAAATGCGGATCCATTTATAAAAACAAAAAATATTGGCTTATTTTGCTATAAAAATGCCAATAAAGGAGATTTAATTGTTTGGGATAATTGGTTTGGAAAATATCAAGCAAATGTAAGTTTAGAAGAATTACAAAATGATTCAATCAGATTTAAAAGCATTTATTTAGACCCAGAAAATAGGTTTGCTTTTTTTAAGAAACTATAGATTTTCCGTTGTGCAATTCAATCACAGAAATTTCCGGTTTTATTCCCACACGACCTAAATAACCTAAGAATCCAAGTCCTCGATTTACATAAATATGCTGATTGCCTTCTGTGTACAATCCTGCCCATTGCTTGTAAACATATTGCGAAGGGCTCCACTTAAAACCTGGAATTTCTATACCAAACTGGAAACCATGTGTATGTCCTGCAAAGGCTACGTCAATGTCCTGATGGTCGTTTGTTATTTGTGCTTTCCAATGCGACGGGTCGTGTGAAAGTAGCAATTTTACTGGTACTTCTGGCATATCGAGTTTTGCTTTCTTCATATCTCCTTTTCGTGGAAACCGAAGTGCAGCACCCCAATTTTCAACTCCCAGAATTCCGATAGAAGCACCATCTTTACTCAGTATTCTGTGTTCATTCATCAATAAATCCCAGCCCATTTCTTGGTGAATTTCTTTTAATCGTTCCAAATTTTGGGCTTTTAAATTTGTAGATTCCCAAGTTACATAATCACCATAATCGTGATTTCCCAAAGTAGAATATATACCAAATTCAGCTTTTAAATCTTTCCAAATTTCAACAAAAGGCTCCGCTTCATCCGAGCGGTCATTTACCAAGTCACCCGTAAAAAATATCACATCAGGCTTTTCTGCATTTATCATTTCAACTGCTTTCTTAAACGCATCTCCGCTTGCAAATGAACCACTATGAATGTCAGAAATTTGAATGATTTTTAGTCCATTAAATGCATCTGGTAAATTACCCAGAATTATTTTTTCTCGGCGGATGGTAAAATCAAATGCAGTTTTAATCATTCCATAAATCATAGTTACCAAAGGAACTGCTGCTAATGTCAACGCACCATAACTAAGGAATTTAGCCCTCGATATTCCAATTTTTACTGCATTTATTTCAGATTTATTTTGATTAAATAATGATACAATCCACTGTATCAATCGCTGAACGTCATCTATCATTAAAAATAAACTACCAATTAATTTACTTATGACGATTATAAAAATTAGGCAAATGGTATATAGATACGCAAACTTTGGTAATAAAGGATGTTGGTAAGTTACGATGGTAAATATTCCGAAAACAATAGAAAATGCAGTAATTGCCCAATAAGTTCGAAAAGCAATATTTCTCTTCACTTCAGACCAATCAATAGCAATTGTTTTAAGTGCCTGAAAAAAATAAAAATCAATTAGCAACAGAACGGCCAATAGAATCAAAAAACGAATTAACATGAATGTTGCCAAGGGAGTATATTTATTGAGCTTCTCAAATGGCATGCAATTCGAACAATGGGTACCATGGAAGACAGCACAAACGTAGTGGAAATTTCAGCAAGGGCAAAGCCTTGGAGAATGAAAAGTGAACAAAATACGCTAACTGAAGAGTTAGACTTAGAAAGACGTAAAGTCATGTTAAGTGCCATAATAGCAGGAATTTTGATTGCCTTGCTCTGGTTGATTTTAGGATTTGAAATTTATTTTGATTTAAATCTGAATTATTTCGGAGTTATTCCAAGAAAGCTCATTGGTCTTCGAGGAATAATTTTCGCCCCACTACTCCATGGAGATTACAAACACCTCATTTCTAATAGTATTCCCTTGTTTTTCTTGCTTACAGGAACACTTTATTTTTACCGTGGATTAGGCTACAAAGTATTTCTGCTAATTTGGATTTTTAGTGGAATAGGCGTTTGGTGCATCGGTCGCGATAGCATTCACATTGGCGCCAGTGGTGTGGTTTACGGCTTAGCCGCATTCCTTGCTATTAGCGGAATTTTGAGAAACGACATTCGTTTAATGGCCATTTCCATGTTAACCATTTTTCTTTATGGAGGAATGATTTGGGGCGTGTTACCGCTATTTCAACATGTTTCCTGGGAATCACATTTAATGGGAAGTTTAGTAGGTTTGTTTTGCGCAGTTTATTATAGAAAACAAGGTCCTCCGCAGCGTCAATATGATTTAGAACCCGAAGAAAATGAAGAAGATAGTGTAGAAGTTTTACCCGCAGAGCCTTCGAATGAAACCATTCAACACCATACTGCAAATCCTAACTACATTATTATTTACAGGTATAAAAACAAAGAAGACGAGAATACCGAAACAAAAGCCTGATTTTATCTTAGTTTTGCGCCGTGAATTATTTACAAGTCGATCGTCTCTCAAAATCCTTCGGCGAAAGGGTTTTATTTGAAAACATATCTTTTGGTCTGCAACAAGGTCAAAAAACTGCGCTGGTAGCTAAAAATGGAGCAGGAAAATCAACACTACTCCGCATCATGCAAGGGCTGGAAATTCCCGACAGTGGCGAAGTTACCTTTCGTAACGATATTTCAATTGCTTACCTCGACCAACATCCTCCTTTTGACCCGAAATTGACCGTTTTAGAAACCGTTTTTGCATGGAAAGAGCCGAAAATGCTCGCCATTCGCAAATACGAAGAAGCCATTGAGCACCGCGATTTACATCCTTCGCCCGAAAATGAATTGGCATTGCAGGAAGCCATTGCTGGCGTAGAAGAACTCGAAGCCTGGGACACCGAAGCAAAAGTGAAAGAAGTATTGGGTAAGTTGAACATTCACTTTCTCGACCAGCCAATGGGCGAACTATCCGGTGGACAACGCAAGCGCGTTTCGCTGGCGGCATTGCTCATTCGCGAGCCCGATTTGGTGCTACTCGATGAGCCCACCAACCACTTAGATGTAGAAATGATTGAGTGGCTCGAAGGCTATTTGCAACAAAGCAACCTCACGCTTTTAATGGTTACCCACGATAGGTATTTTCTAGATAACGTGTGCACCGACATTTTGGAGATAGACCGCAACAATGTATTCAAATACAAAGGCAACTATTCTTATTATTTAGAGAAAAAAGCAGCAGCATTGGCAGCATTTAACAGCGAGGTAGATAAGGCTAAAAATCTTTTCACCAAAGAGTTGGAGTGGATGCGCCGCATGCCCAAAGCCCGCAGCACCAAAGCAAAATCAAGAATTGATGGATTTTATGAGGTGAAAGAAAAAGCCAGTCAGCGCATCATAAAAGAAGAAGTACAGCTTTCTGTAAAAATGAATCGCTTGGGTGGAAAGATTTTGGAATTGATAAAAATCTCCAAAAGCTACGGCGACAAGACTTTCATTGAGCCATTTACCTACACATTTATTAAAGGAGAAAAAATTGGTATCGTTGGTAAAAACGGTTGCGGAAAATCTACTTTATTAAAAATGATCATGGGCGAACTCGCGCCAGATACAGGAAAAATAATCACCGGCGATACCGTTGTTTTTGGTTATTATTCTCAGGAAGGTATGAAACTCGCAGCCGACAAACGCGTGATTGAGATTGTGAAAGATGTGGCCGAAGTAATTCCATTGGCCGACGGTAGCAAACTCACCGCATCGCAGTTTTTACAACTGTTTCTCTTTCCACCTGAGATGCAATACACCTACGTTTCCAAATTAAGCGGAGGCGAAAAACGCAGGTTGTATTTGCTCACGGTATTAATGAAAAATCCGAATTTCCTGATTCTCGATGAGCCCACCAACGACCTCGACATTCAAACCCTCAATATTTTGCAGGATTTCTTAGAGAAATTTGGAGGTTGTGTTATCATCGTTTCCCACGACAGGTTTTTCATGGACACCCTTGCCGACCATCTATTTGTATTCGAAGGCGATGGCATTATCCGCGACTATAATGGAAAGTACAACGATTACCGACAGGAGTTGACCGAGAAACAAAAAGTAACCTACAAACAACCTGATAAGAAATCAGAAGTTGTGGAAATGGAAGTCAAACCAAAGCCCAAAGTAAGCTTCAAAGAAACCCACGAGTTTAGTACCATTGAGAAGGAAATTCCCCAGTTAGAAATCAAAATAGGAGAGCTCACCAAAAAGCTCAACGGCGGCATTACCGACCATTTAGAATTGCAAAAAATAGCAGCTGAAATCTCTAAATACACCGAAGAACTAGAGCACAAAACATTGCGCTGGTTAGAGTTGAGCGAGAAGATGTAAGGAAGAAAATTTAATCAGTTTTTTTGGGTGTGCCCCGCTGGGTCGGGCTATCGCTGCAATCTTGTCCTTCGTTCCTCAGGCCAAGGATTTCCGCTTCTATCCCTCACTCAATGCATTTCGGTTTGAAAAATACATTGAAATTAAACTTTACTTAGGGTTTACTCAAAAAGTAAGAAATGCGGTGGATGCGAGGCACAGACATTGAAAATGTATAGATAATACCTCGAAATCGTCCCAAAGGAAGAACCGTACTTCTGGCTAGCTTAAAAAAAACTGCAAAATGAAGTTATCTCAAATTAACTATGCAAGGAAATATTAAGGTTATCAAATAAATCCTTGCATTCAAAATTAAAAAAAAAATTAAGCTAAATACCATATTATTTAATTTCAAAGCGCTTTTGAGTGAACCCTAGTTTGGGGTGATTTTAGAAATCTCGGCCAATACTCGCGAATAGGACCGATTGTTTATTTTTGCTTAAATGTTAAACCAACTAAAGTAGAAATTCTTTGATGTCCTTTCAGGAAAGTGCGAAGTGTCTTCTACTAAAATTACTTTTCAAAAATCTCCAAATCAAGAAAATGGAAAACATAAAATGTGCAATTTTCGACTGAGATAGAGTTTTTTTTTGAAAACGAAGCTATCGGAAATCAAGTATTAATTTCAACTGAAGGGCCGGCCAAGCAACATATTAGTTTATAACAAAAAGCAAATAAATTATGACGGAAAATAAAATAAATTGGCAACCTGAAATACTTGAAAACAACATTTTAAAAATTGTTCCACTCAACGAATCTGATTTTGAAAGCCTATTTGAAATAGCGTCCGATCCGCTCATTTGGGAACAACATCCTGAAAGCCACAGGTATAAAAAAGAAGTATTTCAACTTTATTTCGACAGCGCAATAGCGGGGAAAACTGCCTTTAAAATTATTGACAAATCAACCAATAAAATAATTGGCTCAACACGTTACTATGATTATAACTCAGCAAATTCAAGTATTGCAATTGGCTATACTTTTTTAATTAGACAATATTGGGGTGGACGCTATAATAAATCTTCCAAAAAGTTACTGATAGATTTCGCATTTAAATATGTAGACAAAATTTATTTTCATATTGGAGCGAATAATCTTCGTTCTCAAATAGCTACAACTAGAATTGGAGTAATAAAAGTTGGAGAATTCGAAGCGGAGCATAACGGCAAAAAGACTAACAACTTTGAATACCTCATTGAAAAGAAAAATTGGAAAGACAATTAACAAACAGCCTTGTCTATCGCACAACCTTTGTATTTAAACTTCAATCAGTTTTAATTTAAATCTGTTGTACTTATCTTTCTTCTTCCATTGTCAAATAAAATCTCATCGGAAAATATTATGAATTTGTAGAAATTGCATCATTGTATTTTACATTTGAGAAATCAATTTATTGAAAATGATGGAAGTAAATAACGGGAGAGCTTAGTTATGCGGCATTTTACTGACAACGTAAAACAGACATCAAAACATAAATTATGACTTTAACAACAAAGAAAATATTCCCAATAGTTTTAACATTAATTTTTACAGGCGGACTTTTATTAGCAGGTAGTTACAGCAAAAAATTAGGTTTAACAATTTCAGATAACAATTACTTAAACGGACAATTTAATTATCAAATCCTGCTACTAATTATTACTGCACTTTCTTTATTGACAAATTTTCTTTTAAACAAAGCTCATTTTTTAAACTATTTTTCTTTCGGACAAATTTCAGCCCTTGGGCAAGAGTTAAGACTCTTTGGTATAAAACAAGGCGATAGTTGGATAAAAACGGGACTTTCGCTTTGTTTGGTCATTAGTACCGTAACAGCAATCTTTATGTATTTCCAATTTAAACAAACAAATCTAAATTGGTCGTCATTACAAAGTGGAATATTTTGGATTATTTTATTTTCGTTGACAAATTCATTTGGCGAAGAAATGATTTACAGGTTAGGAATTGTTTCACCACTAAAAGGACTATTTGCGCCAACAACAATATTTTTTATTTCAGCAATACTCTTTGGTTTACCACATTTTGCAGGAATGCCAAATGGAATTATTGGAGCTACCATAGCAGGCATTTTAGGTTTTGTATTGGCCAAATCCATGTTCGAAACGAATGGCTTTTTTTGGGCGTGGACAATCCATTTTATTCAAGATGTAATTATAATTGGAACTTTATATTTAACGAACAGTAATGCTAGCCGCTAATGATATTAGTGATGAAAACCAGACTAAAAACAAATGAGAATAATGAACTTCTTTAAATCAAACTATAATATAATATCTACAGCACTTTTTGTGGTATTTATTATAGTTGCTCACCTTGTCTCGACAGATAATTACAACTGGACAAAAAACACAATTAGCGACCTTGGAGCACAAGGCTATGCTAAAAAACTAATTATGCAAATTGGATTTTTAGCATTCGGACTTGCTTTAGGAATTGGACTTTTTCTTAACGGACTTACTTTGCGGACAAGCCCGATCTTTATTTATGGAATTTGTGTGGCATTGACAGGAATATTCTGCACCAAACCATTCGTTGACCTTGAAACTTACTCGACAACACAATCAACACTGCATTCGACCTTTGCTCAAATCGCAGGTGTGTCATTTAGTATTGGTATTTTGACGCAAATATTTTTCACGACAGACAACAACATAAAATATATTCATCTCGCATTTTTTGTTCTTGTTATTGGACTTTCTGCAACTTTTGGTCTGCTGAAAAATTACCAAGGCATCGCACAAAGACTTTTATATTTGACAAGTTTTATATGGCTAATAAAATATTACAAACCTTGACACTAAAAGAAAAACGACCGCAGAGCAGCACCTACCCAAGAGGCGGGGTTTCGTGCTTCGCAGACACATTTGTACAAGCTGAAAGTTCAGTTCTCCGAATGAAGATTAGTGCTAAAAACCCTTCCCATTCGGACAGCAGCAAAAAGTTTCAAACAATACTTTTACAACCTTGCTAACCATCAACAAACAAAATAATATGACCATAGAACAATTTACAACTGAGTTTGAAACGGCAAGAAATCATTTGAAATCATACATTTTGAGAATTACAGCAAGTGTTGAAGATACAGAAGATATTGTGCAAGACACGTTTATAAAAGCATCCGGAAAGTTGGACACTTTTCGTGCTGAAAGCACCGTAAAGACATGGATTTTTACAATTGCATCAAATATTGCCAAGGACAATTTGAGGGCAAAAAAACGTTGGACAGAAAACGTGACCGACATTTGTAAAGCAAAAGCACTTGCCAACCCAAACTATTTTCCAGAAGTAATGGCAATTAATCAAACTTCGCCACATGGTCAATTTGAGATGAAAGAACACATTACTTTTTGCCTTACTTGCATTTCTAAATCTTTGCCTTTAGAGCAGCAAATTTGTATGCTGTTGAAAGAGATTTACGATTTTAAAGTTTTTGAAATTGTTGAAATATTGCAAAGCACCGAGCCTATGGTTAAATACTATTTGCATACAAGTCGTTCCAAAATGGTAAACATTTTTGAAGGACGTTGTGCTTTGATTAATAAGGAAGGTGTTTGTCATCAATGTTCTGAGCTCAATGGAATTTTTAATCCTAAACAAAATTTTGAAGAAGAGAAAAACAAAGTTGAATTCGTAAAAAAAGCAAACGACCCGAATAGAGAACACCTTCTTGACCTTCGGTTTAATATAATGAAGGAAATAGACCCTTTTAATTCAAATGGCTCTGATTTACAATTACATCATATTCAACACAATAGAGACGTGATGGAAAATTATTTTGAAAAAAGTGATAAATAGCCTATCATTTTGTATCGCTCAATCGTCAAAAGGGTATTAACAATTAAAAAGCTATAACATGACAACAGTAACATCAAACGGTAAAGCCCTCACAACTAAGAAAACTTTTAGTCGTGAAACGGCTGTAAGTATTGACATCCAAGCTGACAAAAGCATCATTTGGGCATTATTGACCAATGCAAATGATTTTCCACGTTGGAACTCAACTGTAATTTCTATTGAAGGAACAATTGCAAAAGGCGAGATGATTAAACTAAAGGCAAAATTAGACCCCAAACGAGTATTCAAATTAAAAATAAAAGAATTTGAAGCTGAGAACCGATTGGCTTGGGGTGATGCTATGGGTAATAGAGTTTTCACCTTAAAATCAATTGGCAATAATTTGACAAATTTTACCATGGTTGAAAAAATTGGCGGACCACTTTTTCCATTGTTTGCTAAGATGATACCGCCCTTTGACGAAGCATTTCAACAATACGCAAAAGACCTTAAAAACGAAGCTGAAACAATTTCAAAAACAAAATAAAATCTAACATCATGGCTTATAACATAGGAACAAAAGAAAAACCAATGGCATTAAAAACACCGCCATTGACAAGTGAATACACCATGCATCTTGACCAAAAAGACGGTAAAGATGTATTGGTTTGCACTGTAGGCAAAACTGTTTTATTATATAACATTGACATCTTAGACGACTTACACGAAATGTTGAAAAAGCACGGAGACTGGATGGAACTTGGAAGTTCTGACGAACAGAAGCCAGCAAAAGAAGGAACAGTTGAATTTTGGGGGCGTTCAGAAAACAATCCTGTTGGTGGTTGGTATGGACTTAAAAAAGGGCTACGTGGCCGCGTTGGCATGTATATTCCACCATTAATGGAAGCACTCGGACTTGCAGAAGTGACCCACGACGCGAAAGGAAATAAAATGAAAGCTAAATAGCAAAGCTGCTAACCTAGGATAAGCTCAAAATGCACACTTTGATTCGTTTGAAATCCTTTGATAGATTTTAACTTTCCTTTTTTATAGCCGCTTTTTTAGGTTGAATTAATTTCAGAGCCAATTAATCTGCTGGATTCGCTTTTGTTTTTCTTACACCTATAGTTCGGGAAGATATTATCGAAATAAATAGACAAACATCTTTTCCATTCGGCGCATTTGGTATTTTAGCCATTTTATACCTTTAAAATTACATTTTAAACCTTCATAAAATTCAAATAGCATGTCGTTTCAAGCTTACATTGACAATATAAAAGCAAAGACAGGAAAATCGCCTTCCGACTTAAAAAAACTAGCAGAAAAAAAGGGATTTATAGTTGACAATAAGCTAAATCCCAAAATTAAAGCCACCGAAATTACCAATTGGTTAAAAGAAGAATTTGAATTAGGTCATGGACATGCAATGGCGATTTTTGCAGCGTTTAAAGGAAAAACTGAATAATAAGAAAACAACCAAATACTTCAAATGTTACCAAACTTCAAATTATGGTACCTCGATGAAAAAGTCGAAAATGGAAAAATTGTTTTAAATCCTCATATAAGAAATGAACGTAACGCCTGAACATAACCAGCGCATGGCAAAAATGTCATTTGCAACAGTATATCCGCTCTACGTTACCAAGGTGGAGAAAAAAGGCAGAACAAAAGAAGAGTTGCAACAGGTAATTGAATGGCTTACCGGCTTCGGCGAAAATAAAATAAAACAATTGATAGCCGAAAACGCAAACTTTGAAACGTTTTTTAAGCAGGCAAAATTAAACCCCAAGGCCGATTTGGTTAAAGGATTAATCTGTGGTTACAGAATTGAAGACATTGAAAATCCCCTCACCCGAAAAGTAAGGTACCTCGATAAGTTGGTTGACGAATTAGCGAAAGGTAAAAAGATGGAGAAAATTTTGAGGAGTTAGACGCTTAATCAGCAAATGAAAAGCATTTTTTTGATTTTTATTTAGGTATTAAGTACAAACAAATCGTTTTTTCAATTCCCTTATACGATTATGGTACAAGTAAATCATTTATTTAATTTTCTTATACGATTTTAGTACAAGCAAATCATTTTTTTAATTCTCATGTACGATTTTAGTACAAGCAAATCATTTTTTTAATTCTCCTGTACGATTATAGTACAAGCAAATCATTTTTTTAATTCTCATGTACGATTTTAGTGCAAGCAAATCATTTTTTTAATTTTCTTGTACGATTATAGTACAAGCAAATCATTTTTTTAATTCTCTTGTACGAATTTAGTACAAGCGAATCATTTTTTTTATTTACTTGTACTAATCTAAAAGAGTCAATGAAATTTTAAAATCAATCTTATTTATTATAACAACTTTAAAATAGAAACATATGGGAATTCGAAAATACTTTAGAGAAGAACTTGGATTAACCTATGAACAAATGAGTTTTGTTTGTGGTGTTAGCCTGAGCAGAATGAATGCAATGGAAAATAGGAAACAGAAAGTTCCTAAAAATGTAGAAGAAATTTACAGACTGCATATTTCAAATACCAATAAAAATGGCTTGATGAAGTTAGAAGGGTTTCAAGAGTTGCATCTAGAACTAAATAAAACGCTATTTGAGAAAATCGACTTTAAAATCAGAGGCTTAAAGCTGAAAGAATATACATATCAGATTAAATTTAACAACCTCGATAAAAAATACCAGCAAGCCCTTAAAGCCATCAAAGGTTTCGAATTCCTAAAAACCATCGCCGAAAGCGGTTCCTCAGAACTCAAAGAAAGAATAGAACTCACAGCTACTATCCATTTAAGAAAAACCCAACTAGACTTATTCAAAAGACTTATAAAAGCAAAAACTCAACTGGCTTGGGTGCAGTCGGAGATATTGGCATTGGAGGAGATGAAGAGGAAGGATTTTACAAACTTTTAGCCTTGGGGACATAAAGCACGAATTAATTAAATCAAAAACCGCACTATCAAACTTTTTTCCTTGAAAGAGTTAAACCAAAAATGCCGATTTTGGCATTTAACTTTTTATTTTTTTAGAAAATTTTTATATTCATTCTGATTTTTTTAGTGTGCGTTTTTGGCAACGGGCGATTATTAAAGTTGGATATTATAAATTTAGGTTGCAATGTATATTGACCTTTAAAATAAAATTTCCAATAAACTTTATTCAATTTTTTGATTTCCCAAAACACTATCTAAGGGTATAGAATTCTGCCACCAATATCTAAATTCACTTGCAAAATCATCGAAAGCTGACTTGTAACCATTTTTTTTATTAAACTGGAAATACCAATCGTTTCTGTCAGGTATATGCAGATAATTGCAAAATCGAACAATACCCGCATTATCATTTATAGAATCAGAAATAGGTTGAATATCCCCATCTAATAACAATCCAACAATTTCAGGAATTTTATTTGAGAATCGAACCTCAACAAGTTTGCTTTTAAACAAGTCTTCATCTTTTTGAATCACATTTAATGAAGCTTCAATCGTATTGCTAAATTTTTGAAATCTTGTAAGTGATTTATTTATAACAGCAGAATCAATGCTTTGCGGGTGCAGCATCAACAATCGTATTTTCACTCCTCTGTTTTTAGCTTCTCTCAGCAATTCTAATTGATTTTGGAATACAGAAGTTAAAGCTATGCCTGAAATGAAAATTTCGTGTTTTACATTTTTAAATAAGTTCTCAGGTGGTAGTACGTTTCTGCTTTTTATCCCCTTTTTTGATTCAATATCATTAAGCCCCGAAAATTCAATTGCATCTACCAATTTTATTCCTCTGTCATTCACTTTATCTACCTTTTTTAAATCCTTCCAATCTGGATAATAATCAAAATAAACCCATAATGCAGTAATGATAAATTGAAAGAAAAAGGCAAACTGTAATATTTTTCTTGGCAAAAAATATTTTTTTGGAATAGGTGGTATTGCCTCTTTTTTGATGATGCTAACTAACTGTCCAAAATAGTTACTTGCTCTTAACTCATGTGCTTCTAACCACTGATTTGTAGATAGAAAGAATTCTAAGTTCTTTGATAGTTTTATGTTCTCAACCCTAAATACTATTACTCTTTTTTGATTTTGAAATGCTCGTTCTATTTCAGAAAGCACATTTCTAGAAACATTTGATTTTTGCGTAAGTAAAAAAACCAAAACTTCGCAATTTTCAACTGCTTCTATAATTTTCTCAGGGTAATCATCAGACACAGAAATATCTCTATGCGCAATAAAACAAGGAATACTATTAGCTTCTAAATATTCAAGCATATCATCAGCTAATGATTTGTTTGCAGATGAAAAACTAATGAAAACTTTTTTGGTCGTTGAAGTCATATCACTTTATCATTTGAGTAATTAATTTTAACTATCACGCCCCAGCTAATCGCTCTAATTCACGAACATATAACATCCAAGAATCATCATTATCGGGCTGCCCAATTGTTAAAAGAACTTTACTTTCTTTAATTTCTGGATTATGAATTAATTGTTCATCTTTAAACTGCTTGTCCCATGCACAGTTTTTTAGCAGAACCAATAATAGTTTTTTCTGACCTTTAGATTCATGCAATGCTTGCTTCATTTTCGGGATTTCAATTTCACGAACATAGGCTGTAGCGAGAAAATCTGCACTTAATAAACAAATGTAAATATCTGATTCTTCAATTTGGCTCTGAATGCTATCGTCCCAATTACTTCCTGCCTCAATCATCCTATCATGCCAGTAATCAATAATACCGAAAGATTTTAAACTCTCAAGATGTGTCGATAATCTTTGCATAAAAAGAGAGTCTTTTGATGAATAAGAAATAAACACCTTTTTCATTGGTAAATGCTCCGAACCTAATACTTCCCAACCTTTGTAATCAGCAACACGCCTAATTTGTCCATTTACTGCTTTTATTTGAGGGGTTTTTTCACTTACACACTCTAGCAGTAATTCGTAAGAAACTAGAGGATTATTATGAGTTCTGACATATATTTTGCTTTTCTTGTTTTTCAAAATATCAGAAATCAATTTTTTAACTGACTTTAAAACTGTATAGTCTGGTTTTTCTTGATTTACAGAAAGACATATTTTACGCTCATTCTCATTTTGAACAAATTCTATTTTTATTAATAATTTTGAATTCTCTTCGAGCTTAATGATTACTCCATGTTTCCAGATATATATATTTTTTTCGTTGAAAAGTATATTATCTTTAAATTGAAATAGGATTTCATGAATAATGTAGCGTTGTATATAACCTCTGAATTCAAAAACCAAGACTGGCTCATGAAAAATATCAAGAAAAAACAATACATCATCCATAGCTGATGAAGATAAATGCTGCGGTAGAATAAGTTGTTCCCCATCTGGATGTGGAATAAGTAACTTACGCTCTAACATAATAGGAAAAATTTCTGCACCTTCTGTCTTTTCTAAAATGTCTTTTTTATGTATTATAGATTTACCAATTAGTGATTTGTCGAGAATATTATATATTTTACTTGTTAATTCTTCGGGGTTAATGCAAATTTGAGCATCCGAAAAATAGAGCAAATAGCCTCTATTAGCCAAAAATTGTAAAACGTCTTGGGTTTGTTGATTGTCTAGTTTAATATTTAAGTCTGCTTTTCTTAGAATGTTATTTAATAAGATAACCGCAGTATCCAAATGAATAAACATACTGGACATTTCGGGAAATTCATTCTTAACATTATTAGAATCCTCAAGAAATTTTCTAAAAAAAATAACAATTATACCATAGTAACCGGGCCATTTACCTAATAACATACTATTAATTGCTTCATTTAGGTTCTCTAACAAACCTTGCATTCCTCGCTGAATTATTTCATTCTCTTTTTTTTGTAAGTTGATGGAATTAAAACTTTGAATAGTTGCCATTTCATGGTTTAACTGACTAAAATCAGGTAAACTTTGTGATTTATCTTTTCGCCAAGTTTCAATTAACAGAATTGTTGGCTCATTATCAATTTTAGAATTTACAATTTTTTCTGTTTCTATTATATTATTCGAATCATCTTTTTGTTCGTTTTCTTTATTTGAATTATTTGCAACGACACGCAATTGCTTTATAGCATCTATCCAATATGGCAAAGCATAACATTGGTAACGTTCTATTTCTTCATTATTATTTTCCTTGTTAAACCTTATATCTTCCATTTCGCCATAATGATCACTTCTTGAATTCCATAGCACAAGATAAAGTGTGTCATAAGTGAAAAATAAATGGTGGGTATCATGATAATATTCTTGTCCTCCAAAATCTAAAAGGTTGATGCGTACAGTTTTTCCAGTTGTGATAAAGTAATAATGTAAGTACGTTAAACCATGTGTGCTAGAGTTATTTATGGGTAATTCTTTGCATTGAGAAGCAAGAAAATTTGCTAAATGAGTTTTGCCTGTATTTGGGTTTCCCAAGATTATTATTTTAAGTTCATTATTTTCGTAATTATCAAGCTTAACATTTTGAGTTTTTAAATAATCTTCAATATATCTTTTTAAACGCTCATTTCCTTCTACTAGAACTTCTAAGGGAGGATTCTGAATTGGATTACCTTCGAAAGAAAAAACAAACTTTTTATCTAGCATTTCAAGAAGCCATCCAAATACACTGCTTAAATCAGAAACAAAATTGTTTATAAAATCAAGAGAGTTTAAAAAAAATAAACCTTTAAGTGGGTTCAAATTAGAAACTTTATTATTACTAAAGTTAATATAATTTAAATTGATTAATCCCTTTATAGGACTCAAATCAGAAACTTGATTATCATTAAATAAGAGTTTTCTAAGTCTCGATAATCTTTTTAAGGGTTCTAGAACAGAAACCTGATTATAGCCCAAATCTAAAGTAACTAACTGATGTAACTCTAAGAGCGGGGTTAAATCTGAAACCTTATTCCCTCTAAAATAAAGAAAAGTAAGCCTTTCGAGATTTTTTATTGGGGAAATATCTGAAACCCGATTAATGCTGAACTCAAGCGTAGTAAGCTGATGAAGATTAATTATATGGGAAATATCAGAAACCTTATTATAACTGAAATTAAGCAAAGAAAGCTTTTCAAGTTTATTTAATGGGGAAATATCTGTAACCTGATTTACACTGAAATTAAGTGAAGTAAGCTCACAAAGATTTTTTAAAGGGGAGAGGTCGGTAATCTTATTACTGCTGAAATCGAGAGTATTAAGATTTTCAAGTTTAGTTAAAGAAGAAATATTTGAAACCTTATTATCTTTGAAATTTAGGTTAGTTAGCTTTTCAAGGTAAAACAATGCAGAAATATTTGTAACCTTAGTTTCCTTGAAGTTAAGTGTGGTGAGCTTTTCAAGATTAACTAAAGGTGAAATATCTGAAACAAAATTAAAACTGAAATCAAGATAAGTAAGCTCATTAAGGTTAACTACTGGAGAAATATCTATAACCTTATTACTGCTGAAATCTAACGAAGAAAGCGTTTCAAGCATATACAAAGGTGAAATATCAGAAACCTTATTATAGCTGAAATAAAGCAATGAAAGCTTAGTAAGACTTTTAATTGAAGAAATATCTGAAACCAGATTACTACTGAAATTAAGCGAAGAAAGCAAACGTAGGTTTACTATTGGGGAAATGTCTGAAACCTGATTAATACTAAATTTGAGGGTAGAAAGCTTTTTTAAGTTACTTATAGGAGAAATATCTGTAACCTGATTACCACTGAAATCAAGCGAAATAAGATTTCCTAAGTTTATAAAAGGTGAAATGTCTGAAAACAGATTATATATGGCATATATAGTATGAAGCTTGTAATTATTTACAATAAAATCAAGGTTTTGAATTGGCCACTGTTTGTTATATACTCCTCCAATCCTTAGAATTTTAAGTTGCTTCAAAGGGGCTAAGTCAATTACATTTTCTAAGTAGTTTTCTAGTCCTAAATTTAATGAATTTACATTTTTTCTTTCAGTACCTATCCATTCTACCCATTGATTACAGAAATTTAACTCCTCGAGATGCTCTCCTATTTCATAAATTTCTTTCTTGATTTCATTCAAATCTTTTAAGCCACAATTCCCCAAGTCCAGCTTTGGGCTTTTGGTCTTTTTGCATTCTGCTATTAGTTTTAGTGCGAGTTCAGACATGGGTCTAGGCGTTTAAAATATTTCTAAGTACTTCATTAATATTCTTTTCTCTTGCATGAGGATCAGTATCATAGATTGGCTTCCCGCCATTAACTATTTGACCATTGGACAAAAGGGAGTTTTCGACCATTGAGTCTTTTAAAAGCACTCTAAAAATTTGAAACGGATTATCGGTATGTGTTGTAATCCGCACCTTATCAATAGCCGTTGGCAATTCAAGCTCGTAAATAACTGGGTGTGCTTTTTCGTTCAAATACTCGTTGGTAATCAAACAAAGCATTATGTCCGCACTTTGGATTTCCTTTCTAAGCTTTTCTCTCCAGTTTGGTTCCGATTCGGAGATTTCATTGTCCATCCAAGAATCAACCCTTCCTTGGCCCTTTAAAGTAGTTAAAACACTAACAAACTCTTGAACCAATTCCTTATCTTTTCTTGTATAACTAATGAATATCCTTGGTGCCAAATTTTCAGAGGGTATTAAGTGCCGATATAATCCAGCTTCAATAATTCTTTTATCGAAAGCTGAAATTCGTGCATCTTTTGATGAATGGATTAATGCTTCCCAGCTTACTTCAGTGCAACCTTTCAGTTGCAATCTTAGCTTTGGATTTCCTTTACAAATATCTTCAATGAATACCCTTGTAAATCGTTTTAAATAAGATAAAGTCCGCTCACCAATCTTATCCTGAAACATATCCGATGTGAAGACCTCCACTATACACTTTTCAAGTTCAGCCTTAACCATGACCCTCAAATTCAATTCATCTAGGTAATAAATTACACCATACTTCCAAATGAGCGATTCATGAATATCAGTAATTGTGGAACCTTCACGTGCAACAAATCTTGCAATTGCATCTGGTGGTAAATAATCAGGGAATTTGATAGAAAGCGCAGGTTTCAGCTCACGGTATTCTTTAATTTTATCAATTGGCGCATCAAAAGCCAAAGTATGAGGAGAAAGGTACCATATTTTTGCCTCATTTGATACAATAAGTTTATAAGCATTTAGAGTGTCATATCCATTGAAAGGATTTATCGCGGAATAGTCAAAAATCAAGTCCAAACGTATCATGATCTTCGCCAATTGCAGGGCTGTAAGTCCATTATTACCAATATGTTTTTCAACATGCTCTATCCCGAAAGATTGACCTTGCATTACAGTGTTAGGGTCTAAAATCTTAAAAATAGTATCATGCAACCATTGCGGGTCAATACAAATCATTCCTTGGCCATCTTGTTTAGTATCGCCTTCATTTAAACCTTCAAATGGTAAATCTCTGAAATAGGAAATAGCACCAGTCATGCTCTCCAAATAAATCAATAAAACTGAATAGTATCCTTCAAAGTCAGAACCGGTATAATCTTTCTCGCGGGTGAGCATTTGAATCAATTCTTTGAACGAATCATCACTCATAAATGGACTTGGAGCATCTTGAACAGGGGAAACATCAATATCCTTATCCTTGAAAAAAGGATGTTCTTTTGGATTCCATTGTTCCTTTCTGCTTTCATTTACCCAATCCCTTATTAGGTTGCGCACATCAGGAAATCGAGCGGGGATTTCCTCTTTATCAATTTGTTTGAATAATGAACGAATCAAAGACTTTTCGAATTTTTGAAAGTCAATACGGTATTCCTCGGGAATGGATTTAGCAGAAACAGAATCATCCAAAATTAAAAAGGCAGCATCTACATTCACTCCAAGGAAAGGAACGAGAGTGAGGTCAGGGTACTGTTGAATTGTCTCTGTAGCTAAAGTTAAATTGTAATCCTCATCTTTATCAAAGGCTTTATAATCATACTTTGATTGCACCAAGTGTACAAGTGACTTTTTTGAGGTATGCTGATTATTATCATTATAGTCTATAGAACTCAGCCAATACCGATAATCAAAATGTTCCGTTTTGCGCGTTTCAGTTTTCACTATAACTTTATTTGCCCCTTCTGAAGCTTCATCGTTTTCAGTATTTATTTTTAAAGGTGAACGCCCATTCCAATCCAACTCTTTAGTGCACACCATCACATACACTGCCCCTCTAGTAAGGAAAAGACGATGCATGCTATGGTAATAATGTTGCCCTCCAAAATCCCAAATATTCACTTGGATAGGTTTGTGAAATTCATCTCTCCCGGGATGTGATATTTCCCAATACGTTTGCAATATACCGTGAGTTGTGATTTGCTTTCGGTCGTATTTCTTGTCCTTTAGAAATTTAATCATAGAAGTTTTACCGACAGTACTATTGCCGAGGAAGATACACTTTATTTGGTCGTTGGGGATTTTGTTCTCAAGATTGAAATAATTAATTATTTCATTTCGTCCCATTTTATAAATTTCCTCAGGAGGATATTTCAACGGATTATCATCTGCAATAACTTCAGTATTCGCACCTTTGAAAAGGTGTTTAATAGGACTCAAATCGCTAATTCTATTTCCTTGAAGATCTAAATAATTTAAACTTACTATATTTTTCAATGGAGAAATATCAGTTATTTGATTTGCATTAATTACTAAGCTTTCTAGATTTATTAGGTTCGATAATGAATAAATCTCTTCTATTGAATTAAATTTGAGATTAAGCATTCTCAAATTAGTTAAGTTTTGCAAATCCTCAACTTGCCACATTCTAGTGTTCCAGAAGCTTAACCTTTCCAAATTAACTAATTTATTTAAAGGTCTGAAATCAAGAATCTGAATAAACTCTATTGAAAGTGAAGTTAAGTTCTTATTGCTACTAATGAAATCCAATCCGTCAATTCTTTTAAAATCATTGTTCCAATTCCCTTTTCTTGGATCGTAGTATCTAAGGCTTCCAGAAATGAATAGTTCCTGTAAATTAACGAGCTGTCCTAAATCGATGAATGATTTAATATCATTAATTAAACCATTGTTTTGGGTGTGCTTGTAAAGGTCTTTTTGATGTGCCTTTTGTCCCCAAGTTAAATTTATGCTACTTGCTAGATTCAGATTTTTTATCCATGGCAAAGAATAAATTTCCACAGGTATTTCAGTCAACCCACAATTCCCCAAATCCAACACAGGATTTTTCGTGCGTTTATTTTCGGCGATGAGTTTTAGGGCGAGTTCTGACATATACCTTTATTTCGTTTTGTTTTTCTTATCTATTTCAGATTGAAAGCTTCTTATTGTCTTTTCTACTGCTTTTAGATTAGCCTCTACCTCCGATACATTATTTAATTCATCAGGTAATCCTGGATTTTTATTGGCAACAGCACACCAAAATAATTTCTTACCTAATTTTTGAGCTATTCGAATTTCATACAACATCCAAGGTTTTGAGTGTGTGTTGCCGCTAACAAGCACCAGTACAATATCAGCTTTAGCAATTTCGGTAGTTATTATTTTTCGAAGTTTCGTTTTCCCAATGAGAGGTTGCTTTGGAATGTAAGGTATCGAAATGAAGGAAATATCTGCCCCAAGCCCCTGTTTTCTCCAATTATCAACAGTGGGCTTCGTTACCTCATCTTTAAACTCATAGGAAATAAAAACTTTTGCCATAGGTTAGTATTTTACATTTCATGCACTTCCTTTTCATAAATCAAGGTCCATTCAGTTACTTCATCCATGAGCTTTTGCACTGTAGGTGAAAAATTACTTGCAAAATAATCTTGTTTATTCTGACTGTTTTTGTATTGCTCTATAAAGCCTGACAATTCAATCATTAATCGATTGTTACGCGCACTTAATTTCCCGTATTCACTTTGAGCTGTTACTGCAACAAGTGCTGCAACACAAGCTGGAAAAATAATAGTGAGCATAACTAAAATGCTAGTAAATGTATGCGCCCCATCAATCAATTGCCATTCAAAGTGAATAGAATGACATATAACATGACATAGAGCAATTAGTAAATCTAATATAACAATAAAAAGTACAGCTTTATTCAGAATTTCTGCCAAACTCTTTAGTTTATACTCAAAGGTGATATGCCTTGTTTTACGACTTTCGTGAAATTTCATTTGGTCATCAATCAAATATTTGTAGGCAATTTCTTCATCTTCACTGCTTGCTTGTGGTTGCAAAGGTATTTGAGCAAGTTCAGGTAATACTTTATCGCGGTATAGCAAGAAACCAGTATATTCATTCAACATTTGTTGTAAATGCCTACCAGAGTTTGGACTTAGTTTGCATTTTTCACCAATAATTGCGAAGGCTACATCAAAACGCAAACGCTCAGCTACATAGCGAAAATCGATATGTTTTAAGTTAATGCTATTGTTTTTCAAATCATGTGTATTCCCAATTATTTTCATAATTACCAATAATTTTAAGGTGCCTAAGACAATTAAAACTATATCTGCAAAATATTCGTAATTAAAAAAGGTGTTTAATTCATCTTTATAATACAAAACAGCAAAAGCAAATGAAGCTATAATTACTGCTAATGCAAATCCAAAATAGTTAAACAAATATCCCCCTCGATACATGTTAGCGTAGTGGCCTGCTATGTTATCGTATTTCTGGCGGATTTCTTCAATTGGGTAGGCCGGATGTTCTTTCGATAAATTATATCCAACATAGTCTGATTGAATACCTTTTTTTAAAAAACCTTCAAAGCTCCTTATTAGCCAAAACCGCATCTTTTTTAGATATTGGTCAGGCTCTTTTCCGGCATCAATGCTGCTTATTTCATGAAGATAGTCTTCTGAATTGAATTTGGTGTGGGTAGTCATAGAGTTGCTTATAAAATTCTAAATCGGATATTTTGTAACTTTTTTTTTCAATACTGTATGAAGAAATAAACCAACCTTGTTTCAAATAATCGAAACAAAAAATCGGTTTTTTTTCAATAAGAAATTTGTTTATAGTATCTAATGTACCTCCTTCTAGTAATTCTGCATCGGTGTCGGCCACAGCTAGAAGCACATCACCTTGCTGCGCCAAAAAATCAGATTGTAAAATATAGGCCCGATTAAGATTAAGGTCATTTACAATCGGCATTATTGTTTTTCTATTGGCAGTTTCCCAAAGTTGAGTAAACTTTAATTTTGCAATTTTATCTTCTATTGTTTTTATGTAATAGTTAGTTTCCATTGGAATTACAGCATGCAAAATTCTGCTTCCTTTTAATGGTGTTTCAAGAAATAACTCAGCAGCCAATAAATCTGAGCCTTCCGCTAATCCATTGAAAAACTCTACTTTTTCTAAGCCATTTTCAATACTAAGCTTTTCGAAAAATTCTTCAAGAGCTTGTTTTACGATTTGTTTATTAGGTAAAATCCGTTTGCCTGCAAAAGAAAGTTTTAAAGAATTTTCAGGGTTAGATTTCATGTCTGCAAAATAGTAAAAAAATGTATTCTTTATATTTTCAATTAATTCTACTTGTATATTTATTATTACTAAAAAAGGTTATATTTAATGCACTGTATTACCCTCCCCCCTGAGAGCGATTGAGGCAAGCACCGTGTGCAGCCGAAAGCGCGGCGCCCCGGAAATAATGATTGTAGTTTAATAAAATGCCCAGCGAGGGCGCTCAGCATAAATATTAAAGCCCTTAAAACTAAAACGCTTACCTCAGCACCACCCGCTCTTTCACACTTTTACCGCCGTTTAAAATTTCTAACATGTACAGCCCTGATGCCCAATTGGCGGTGGGAAGTGTGAAGCTGTTTTCGCTCGTGCTACCTTTGGCGACTATGCGGCCACTGATGTCTATTACGTTGTAAGTGGTTTGGGCGGAAATGGGGTTGGTGATTTCTACGTTTATGAATTCGCTGGCGGGGTTTGGAAATACGCGGCAGCTCAAGCTAATTGTTGTTGTAATGGCTACTGTGGTTAACTTGCGGATGTTGATGTTATCGATATATATGGGATTGCCATAACGTCCGCGGTTCTCGAAGGCAATGAATACTTCTTCGGCGCCCGAGAAATCGGTAATGAGCACTGAATCGCGGCGCCATTGGCTGGCTGTGGGAGTGAAATAGGTGGTTTGTGATGGTGCTGTTCCGAGTTGGTCTCCTCCCTTGACCAAAACGGTGGTGAATGTTGCGCCACAATCGCTGGAAACTTTTATGGCCATGGAGTCTGAATAATTATTGTCGTATTTGGCGTAAGCTACATCGTAACTTACACTTGCGGCGGCTACGTTACTAAAATCGAGCTTGCCGGTTCTGAAATAATCGCGCTTGCCTTGCACATCCTGGTAAAAATTATCGAAAATAATGCTGTTGTTGCCAATGCCAAAGCCGCTGGCATCGTTCTCTACTACCCAAACTTCGCCGTCAGCACCATCGTCGTAGTTTTTCCATGTGGCTGGTAAGTTACCGTTTTCGAAATCTTCTGAAATGGGCAATGTGGCCGATGGATAGGTGGAAATAAATGCTGGTTTGGTAATGGTATCTGACACTCCGTTTTGGGTAACTATGAGCGTAATGCCGTAAGTTCCTGCTTGGGCATATGTAATTTTTGGCGCTAAGGCGGTGCTTGTTGCTGGTGTGGCGCCTTCGAATGTCCATTGCAAAGTGGCGGTGCTGTCGCAAACGGAATGGTTCACCAACCACAGGGTATCTCCTGGGCAGGTAAATGCGTTGAAATTGGCAGAAAAATCGGCAATTAATGCGGATGGCTCTTGAAAATCGTTTTCCCAAACGCCCATGTTCCACATGCCTAAGCGCAATTTATTGTTTTTGTAAAATGGCATTAAACGTAAGGGGTAAGATGCGGCTGGCAACTGACTTCCAACGGCTGCCCAGTCGGAACTGGCGGTATTGCGGTAAAAAACGGGACCGTTTCGCATGGCCACATAAATTCCACCATTGGTTCCCGCCTGATGTGAAATGGCTTTTGGCTGAAATCCATTAAGGGTATTGGTGGTAATATTGAGCCAGAACGTTCCTCCATTGATGCTTCTGTACACCTTGTTGCCATTGGTTCCTGAGGTGTAAGTTATCCACAATTCGCTGGCATTGGTATAACTTAGGGTGAAATACACTTCTCGCCTTTGTTGGGGCAATACAACTTGGGTAAAAGTTTGGCAGGCATCAGTGCTTAACCAAAGCTGGGTGATATTATTTACTACTTGTTGCACATAAAAAATATTAGGATTGGCGTGCGATTGCTCAATCCATAAAAGATCATTATTTGGGTCGTTTCCGAAGGTGTAAATGGGCGAAAAAGAGCTTCCTCCATCTACACTTTTATACAATACATTTTCATTTCCTTGGTAACCAACATTCCAGTAATTCCAGTCGAAACACATGCGGGAACTGTTGTTATCGAAATAACTTTCATTCGGAAATTGCTGCACGGAGAATCGTTCCACCAATCCGCTTTGCTGCTCTGGCACTACAATTCCATCGATGTCAGAAAAATAGGTTTTCCTTTCGGGACCATAGTTTACATAACCTGTTGCACTTTCGCCTCCGCCTAAGGAAAGAAAATCACCAGATTCATAGTTTTGGTGAGATACTGCATTTCCGTTGTGGTAGCGACCTCCGGCCAAAATATCATCGTTCCAGCCTTGGTCAATTCCCCAAAAATTTACGGCGTTTATGCCACGTGCCAAGGAAACGTGCGTTGCAGCCCAATCGTTTGATAGGTTCAAGCCACCATCGCTGCTGAACCAAAATTCTTCGGTGGTTGGGGAGGTTTTAAAGTTTTTGAATTCCTGAAGATCCACATGCATGTATGGCAAGTTCCCGATATAACCGCCAACTGCCTGATAAGTAGCGCCGCCATCATCACTTTTCCATAAATTAAGTCCACCAATTAACAAGCGATTTTCATTTAAATGTGAACATGCAAATGCCGTGTTGTAATATATTTGATTGTAATCGCTGCTGTACCCGTTAAAGTCCATTAAATTGGGATGCGTAGCTAACACGTAAGGCATTCCTTGCAAAACATGCGGAAATGTCCAGGATTCGCCAGCATTGTTGCTGGAATATACGCCAATGGTTCCGCGCAAATCTAAAGTAGCACCTGCTTCACTTTGACCAACTAACAATACATATACGCGATTGGGATTAGCTTCGGTAACTGCAATTCTTCCACCCTGATTATCAATTAAACCGGCGTCTGCAGGAGGAACGGTAAACCAACCGTTGGGTTTAATGGTAAAATTAAGACCGGTATCGGTACTTTTGTAAAAATCGGCAATTTTGGTTGTTGGGTTATAACGATGTGCGTAAACTACAGTTGGATCACCGGGTTTAAAGGCAATAGACATGGAAATTTGATTGAATATTTGTGTCCAAGTAAGACCATTATCTGAACTTCGGTAAAGTCCTAGGTTGGTGGCTGCAAAAACAATTTGAGGATTTGTTGGGTGAAACAAAAACTGCCACACGTTGATGTTTAAGTTTTGAAAGGCCATATTTCCTGCAATGGCCCAGTTTCCTCCCCCATCGGCAGTTCTCCAGATTTCGTTGGCTGCGCAAAACATGGCTACATTCGGGTTTGCTGGGTCAACTGTTACTGCAGAAACGCCTTCAATGGGTAAATTCGGCGTAACAAACGACCAATTTTGACCATGGTCTATAGATTTGAAAACACCTCCGCTTTCGGTTCCGCAATACATGATATCGGGTTGGGAAGTGCAACGCTCGAAGCAATACACGTTGGAATGATCAGAAATTTGCTCGTTCACATCTGTATCTTGGTACTTTGCATTGTGGTGAACTTTAGGACCAACAAACTGCCAAGGGCCGGAGCGTTGTGCATTAAAATTTTCGATGCTGGCTTTCGTATCTAATATTTCTTGAGTTGAGGGGAAATGCAATGTTCCATCATCTTGTAAAAAAGTGGTTACATATCTTCTCCAGCGCTTGTAATAGCGGGTGTACACATCTTGTAAGAAAGGTCTGCTGCTGAAATATGCCTTGTAAGCACGATCCACTTCCAAAACATTTTGATTTTCGGCGTACATCAATTGGACCCAATGCGGTAAGCTTGGGTCGTTTGGATTTATTTTGGGCTCGAAGTATTGTGCGGAAGTACTTAAGGAAAATATAAATAAAAGAAAGAGAAATAAAGATTTTTTCATAAATATTAAAAAAGGAAAAATAGGTATTTTTCAGAAGGCGTGATCAAATAACATATTACTTTTATTCACACTTAAAATAAGTTTAAATTTGCGGCATGTTAAGATTACACTTGCCAACAGACCCGCGCTGGGCGGATATTGCTCACCAGAATTTACATGAAATATTGACCGACCATGCGTTTTGTGAGCAAAAAGCTGCTTCCAATGCTATTACATTAATAGTTAGATATCCAGAATTTGATGATATGGTAACGCAAATGAGCGCTTTGGCAATGGAAGAAATGGAACATTTTCAAAGGGTGCATGAATTAATATTAGAACGTGGCTGGAGTTTAGGAAGAGAAAGAAAAGACGATTATGTGAACCAATTATTACAATTTGTGCGGAAAGATGGTTCCCGCATTCAAAGTTTGGTAGAGCGCTTATTATTAGGTGCGATGATTGAGGCACGCAGCTGCGAGCGCTTCAAGGTGTTGTCTGAAAATGTGCCAGACGAAAAGCTAGCAGCATTTTACCGAGAGTTGATGGAATCTGAAGCCGGACATTACACATTATTTATTACACTCGCCAGACAATATGGAGCAGCCGAAAAGATTGATGTAGATGCACGTTGGCGTGAATTTTTAGAATACGAATCCGAGATCATTCAGCAATACGGGAATTCGGAAAGGATTCACGGTTAATGGGAAGTTGAAAGTATAAAGTTAAAAGTATAAAGGGGAAAGGAGAAAGGGGAAAGAGGAAAGTATAAAGTTGAAAGTATAAAGTTGAAAGTATAAAGTTGAAAGTATAAAGTTAAAAGGGAAAAGGAGAAAGGGAAAGTAATAGTATGAAATTAAAATGCATTGTTTTATATATTTAAATATCAAAACAATATCGAATTTTAATTCCTTCAAAAATAAAAACCAATAAGTGGTGACATTATAGGAGAGGTGAAATTATAGGAGTGGTGACATAATAATAGACGGTGAAGCAATATTAAATGCGAATTAATATTATTGATAAAACAATTTAAATTAAATTATAGGTGTTAAAATTGGATGATTCAAAAATTTAAATGTCACATTAAAATTGAACAATAATTCACACCTAAATAAAAACCACGAAGTGGTGACATTATAGGAGTGGTGAAATTAAAGGAGAGGTGACATTATAGGAGCGGTGAAATTATAAGAGCGGTGACATTATAATAGAATGCATAAATTTTATTTTAAATAATAATCAATAACGTATACGCCAAATTTCGAGTCATTTTAAAAATAATGTTTGTATGTACAATTAATATATATATATTTGCATCGTATTATGAAATTAGAAGAAGAAATAAAACAGACCAAGCCGTTTAAAAGCGAATTCCAAAAATTGGTTTTGAATATTTCATTTACAAGCAGTTGGCTGAATAATATTATTGCAGAACGTCTTAAACCATTCAATTTATCACCTCATCAATTTAATGTATTAAGAATTCTAAAAGGGAAATATCCAGAAAGCTATTGTAACCAGGACATTACTCAGAGAATGATAGATAAATCATCGAATGCTACCAGAATAGTAGATAAATTGGTGCTAAAGAAACTAGCGGTAAGAATAAACGATGTAACAGATAGAAGACTTGTAAACATAAGTATTACCAAAGAAGGATTGGCGCTTTTGGACGAAATTGACAAAGCTCCATTTTCTAAAAATACGAAGCTTAAAAAAATAAATGAAGAAAAAGCAAGGCTCATGAATGAATGGCTGGATGAACTAAGAAGCTGATTTTTTTTGCATATATGTTTGTACGTACAAATAATGAATAATGAATAATGAATAATGAATAATGAATAATGAATAATGAATAATGAATAATGAATAATGAATAATGAATAATGAATAATGAATAATGAATAATGAATAATGAATAATGA